>Ga0334900_1001250_pt1 | contig 28748 bp, 18 predicted proteins | sample GraSluR3_MG_2_FD_207231 | JGI IMG/M metagenome (GOLD analysis project Ga0334900, IMG submission 207231) | Sludge microbial communities from methane-producing bioreactor in Wageningen University, Netherlands - Granular Sludge_31_08-R3 | ecosystem: Engineered > Bioreactor > Anaerobic >...
CCGGGTCGACGCCCGTGGCGGTGGACAGGCAGGGGGTGCCCCTGTCCCTGCAACCGGCGTTTAGTGAAAACCCCAATGCCATGTTCATCCTGTGGAAGGATCACACGGCGGTGGGGGAGGCCGCAGAGATCAATGCGCTGTCAGCCAGCTGGGGCGGACCCGATTATACCCGCTATGAAGGAGGCATTTATTCTTCCGAGTGGTTCTGGGCAAAGATCCTGCATGTGCTGCGTGAGGACGAGGCCGTCCGTCAGGCTGCCTGGTCGTGGATGGAGCATTGCGACTGGATCCCTGCTTTGCTGTGTGGCACGGACGACCTCAACCAGGTCAAACGAAGCCGTTGTGCGGCAGGTCACAAGGCCATGTGGCATCCGGAATGGGGCGGGCTGCCTTCCGAGGCATTCCTTGCGCGGCTGGATCCTTTGCTGGCAGGGCTTCGGGACCGCCTGTATGAGGAGACCCATACCAGCGACGAGCCGGCCGGATCCCTCTGTGCGGAATGGGCCGGAAGGCTTGGCCTCCCGGAGGGGATCACGGTCGGAGTGGGGGCTTTCGATGCCCACCTGGGCGCCGTGGGCGGGGAGATCAAACCTTATTACCTGAGCAAGGTCATGGGAACCTCCACCTGCGACATGGTCGTGGTGCCCGGCGATGAACTGGGGGACACCCTCGTTCAGGGTATTTGCGGACAGGTGGATGGCTCCGTCATCCCCGGCATGATGGGCCTGGAGGCCGGGCAGTCTGCCTTCGGGGATGTGTTTGCCTGGTTCCGCAAACTTTTATTGTGGCCCCTGCTGGATGGGGCAGGAAACAGTCAGGTGGTGGCGGAAGAGGACATGAGGCGGCTGGCCGCTGACATGGAGGATGTTCTTTTGGACCGACTGGCCGCCGCCGCCGAAGAGATTGACCCGGAGGCTTCCGGTGTCCTCGCCCTGGACTGGCTCAACGGACGCCGCACCCCGGACGCCAACCAGCTTTTAAAGGGGGCTTTGGCCGGGCTGACTCTCGGGACCACGGCTCCGGCCATTTTCAGGGCCCTGGTAGAAGCCACCGCCTTTGGCTCCAGACGCATCGTGGACCGTTTCCGGGAGGAAGGCGTCCGCATCGACGGGGTCATTGCCCTAGGAGGTGTGGCAAAGAAATCGCCCTTCGTCATGCAGATCGTCACCGATGTGCTGAACATGCCCATCCTGGTGGCGCGGCACGAACAAACCTGCGCCCTGGGTACGGCCATGGCGGCCTCTGTCGTGGCGGGCATCTATCCCGGCTTCGCTGCCGCCCAGGAATCCATGGGAAACGGCTTTGAACGGGAATACACGCCCAGACCGGACTTTGTGGTGAAATACCAACGGATTTACGGCAAGTACTGCGAACTGGGACGAAAAATGGAAGAGATTCTCTGATTTTCCTATTTTTACACCCTTAACCATACAACACCCGTCATGAAACAAGCACGAATCTTAATGTTTAAAGCAACTATCATTGCCATCATGAGTGTCAGCCTGAACGGATGCCAGTCCGGGGGACCCAAACTGGCCGAAGGGGTGCGTTTTCCCACCCCTGAACAATTCATGACCACCATCGCGGGACAGCCCGTCAGCCTTTTCACCCTTCAGAACGAAAACGGGATCCGGGTGGACATCACCAATTACGGGGGAAAGATCGTCAGCCTCCTTGTGCCGGGAAAGGACGGGGTATTCGACGATATTGTCACGGGCTACCACAGCATCGGGGAATACCTTGACTCCGGAGAGATCTACTTTGGCGCCCTGATCGGCAGGTATGGAAACCGCATCGGACAATCGCGCTTTGAGATCGACGGGGAGGAATACCAACTGCCGGCCAACAATGGTCCCAACCACCTGCACGGGGGACCCGAAGGCTTTCACCAGGTGGTCTGGGAGGCGGAGCTTGTCGGTGCGAACACCCTGCGCCTGACCCACCTCTCGCCCGATGGCCACATGGGGTACCCCGGCAACCTGGAGGTTGAAGTGTTGTATGAATTAACAGAGGATGACAATTTGAAAATCAGCTATAAGGCCACCACGGACAAAAAGACACACGTCAACCTGACAAGCCATGCCTTCTTCAATCTGGCCGGAGAAGGGAACACCTCCATCAACGACCACCTGCTGAAACTGTATGCCGATTTTTACACCCCGGTGGATGAGGGACTCATCCCGACCGGCGAGCTGGCTCCCGTGGCGGGGACGCCCTTTGATTTTACGGAGTACCGGCGGATCGGCGACCGGGTGGATGAAGACCACCCCCAGCTGTTGTACGGGCAGGGATACGACCACAACTTCGTGCTGAACGGAACCCCGGCCCAGGGAGGCCTCTACATGGCCGCGGCGGTGGTGGACCCGGCCAGCGGACGGATGATGGAAGTCCTGACCACGGAGCCAGGCATCCAGTTCTACGGGGGAAATTTCCTGACCGGGGAAGAAACAGGCAAACGGGGGGAAGCATACGGGCACCGGACCTCTTTCTGCCTGGAAACCCAGCACTATCCTGATTCTCCCAACCAGCCCGGCTTCCCTTCCACCTTGCTTGAGCCCGGTCAAACGTATGAATCGGTGACCATCTACCGTTTTTCCTTGAAGGAAGATTAGGCTGTGAAGAGACCCAATACCCAAATATGCTGAGATGAAAAAAATTGCCTCCCTGGCCATGCTGACCCTGGCCTTCCTGCTCCCTGCATTCTCCCAGGGGTTTGAACTCTATGAACCCATCAGCCGCTTTCAGGCCGACAGGGCTGCCCTGGAGAGGAAATACACCCTGAGGGAAAGCCCTGAATACCTGGACCGCATGGACCGTTTGTACGCGGACTGGCTTGAGTACCTCGATGGCCTGGAATATCCGGCTTTGTCTCCGGACGCGCAGATTGACTACCTGTTGTTCAGGAATTTTCTTAACAAGGCCCTGTTTTTCAATTCGCTGAACCGGGAAGATTACGAACGGGTTGCCTTTGTGACGGATTTTGCGGACGGCCTGTACCAATTTATCCGGGAGCGGCGGCGCGGCACGACCGTGGACGGCCCTGCCGAGGCCACCCTGTTTCATGAAGCGGCAGGGCAGTTCCGGCAGGCGGCCGATAACCTGGAGGGCCTCAAGCGCTTTTCCTCCTGGATGGATGCCGATAAGGCAGCGGCTGTGGTGAGGGACCTCCGCGAGAACCTGGCAGAGGCCCACGGCTTTTACCATGGATACCATCCGGATTATACCTGGTGGGCCCTGGCTCCATACGAACAACTCGAGCGGGAGCTGCTGCGCTATGAGAAACTGTTGGCAGAACATTATGTAACGGATTCGTCGCGGGACGATGGCAGCGGCATCATCGGCAGGCCGGAAGGCAGGCACGCCCTGATCCACCGGCTGCAATACGAATTCATTCCCTACACCCCCGAGGAGCTGATCGAGGTGGGCCGTAAGGAGTTGGCCTGGTGCCGGGACGAGATGATCGCCGCGGCCCGGGAAATGGGCTTCGGCGACGACTGGAGGGCTGCCCTGGAGCATGTGAAGAGGCAGTATGTGCCGGCAGGGGAACAGCCGGAGATGATCAACCGGCTCGCAGAGGAAGCCATCGCATTTCTGGAAGACCATGACCTGCTGAGCATCCCTGACCTGGCCCGTGAAACCTGGCGCATGCAGATGATGAGTCCCGAGATGCAGCTCGTCAACCCTTTCTTTCTGGGGGGGGAAGCGATCCGGATCTCCTATCCGACAAACACCATGGAGCACGATGCCAAGATGATGAGCCTGCGGGGAAACAACCCCCACTTCTGCATGGCTACCGTGCACCACGAACTGATCGCAGGCCACCACCTGCAGGGATTCGTGAACCAGCGGAACAAACCTTACAGGCGCATTCTGGGCACCCCTTTCTGGACGGAGGGCTGGGCACTCTACTGGGAATTCCTGCTGTACGAAAAAGGCCTCCCGCCCACCCCGGAAGACCGCATGGGCTTTTTATTCTGGAGAAAGCACAGGGCGGCACGCATCATCTTTTCCCTGAATTTCCACCTGGAACAGATGAGTCCCCAGGAATGCATTGACTTTCTGGTCAGTGAAGTCGGTCATGAGCGGGCCAATGCCGAGGCCGAGGTCCGGCGTTCCTTCATGGGGCGTTACGATCCCCTCTACCAGCTGGCCTACATGATCGGGGGCTTTCAGTTCCAGGGGCTGAGGGCCGAGCTGGTGGACAACGGAGACATGAGCCTGAAGGAATTCCACGATGCCGTGCTGCGTCAGAACAGCATCCCCGTGGAATTGCTCCGGGCGGTCCTTTCCGGAAAGTCCCTGCCCGAAGATTACACAACCACCTGGCGTTTCCTGGATTAACCCTTTTACAGCCGATGCAAGACAAACAACAATTCTTTTCCAATAAACTGGGTTTCCTCATGGCGGCCATTGCCATGGCCGTCGGTACCGGCAATATCTGGCGGTTTCCCCGCATGGCCGCCGCCAACGGGGGCGGGGCCTTCGTCATCATACTCATCATCGCCGTCATTGTCTGCTCCGTCCCTTTGCTCATGTCTGAGATGGCCATTGGCCGGCGGACCCGCAAGGGTTCCGTGGGGGCCATGGCCGAATTCATGGGCCCGCGCTTTGCCTGGGTGGGGGCCTGGATGGGATTCGTGTGCATCGCCATCATGTTCTATTATTCGGTGGTGACCGGCTGGACCATCAAGTATGTCGTGCTGTCCCTTCAGGGGGAATTTGCCAGGGGAGCCGACACACGGGCCTTGTGGGATGCCTTTTCCACCAATCCCAGGGAAACCGTTTTCTACCACTTCGTGGCCATGGCCGTGACTTGTTTCATATTGTACCAGGGGGTGGTCAAAGGCATTGAACGTTTTTCCCGCATCCTGCTCCCCCTGCTGGCCCTGCTTCTGCTGGTGGGGGCCGTGCGCGCCCTGACCCTGCCGGGCGCCGGGCTGGGAGTTCAATACCTTTTCCGTGTGGATATGGACTACCTGCTGAATCCGCGCACCTGGCTTGAGGGGTTCACCCAGGCAGCCTGGTCGACCGGGGCAGGCTGGGCCCTGCTGATGACTTATGCCATATACACCCGCCCAAAAGACAGCGTGGGGGGCAGCATGTTCGTGGTGGCCTATGCCGACGTGGCGGTGGCCATCGTGGCCGGGCTGGCCATCCTGCCCACGATCTTTGCCCTGGCCCCCAGCCAGGAATATGCCCATGCAGCCCTGGAAAGCGGGAATGTCGGCCTGACCTTCATCTACATGTCGGAGCTGTTTACCACCATGCCGGGGGGGGCGCTTATGGCCGTTTTCTTCTTCCTATGCCTGGCCTTTGCCGCCATCTCGTCCCTGATATCCCAGGTGGAAGTCGGGGTGGCCAACCTGGTCACCGCAGGCTGGACGCGCCGCCGGGCCGTCCTGCTTACCTGCGCGGCGGGTTTTCTTTGCGGCATTCCCTCGGCCTACAGCCTGAACTTTCTGAACAACCAGGATTTTGTCTGGGGCGTGGCCCTGCTCATCAGCGGCATGTTTACCGCCGTGGCCATCATGAAGTACGGGGTCGAGAAGGTGCGCACGGAACACCTCAACCAGGCCGGTACCATGAAGATCGGACGGTGGTACAATGTGCTGATCCGGATCAATCCTGTGATCATCGGGATCATCTTCGTATGGCTCATCTACCAGTCGATCGTATCGGATACAGACAGCTGGTGGAACCCGTTTGCCGAGGCCAGTACCGGGACGATGGTGGTGCAGTGGATCCTTGTAATGGGCGTGCTGCTTCTGGCCAACAAATGGCTCGCGAAATACTTTAATCCGAAGGAGTAAAGTAGTTGACGTTTAGGTGGTCAAGCCTTTTCTTATGCCGTTCCAGCCGCAGCAGGAAATCAGCGTAATCCCTTAATGTATCGGGCGACCAGACCCTCTCTGCCAGGGCGATAGCCCTGGGATAGGCCATGTATTCCACATGCTCCGGCGTGTGGATGTACTCCGTCCATACATTGCCCTGGGCACCGAGGATAAGATCTGCCTGGTGGCCGTCGAGTTCCTCCGGAACCGGATGGTAGGAATAGACCTTCTCCAGGTCGGTGAATCCCCCGATGGCCAGGGGCTGGGTGTCGGGATCGGCCTGGTAATGATCGAAATAACAGTGGGACCCCGGTGTCATGATCGCCTGGTGTCCCATCTGTGCCGCCTGAATGCCTCCCTGGGTGCCCCGCCAGGACATGACCGTGGCATGGGGGGCCAGGCCGCCCTCCAGGATTTCGTCCCATCCGATGATCCTTCTGCCGTGCGACCGTAAAAACGCCTCGATGCGACGGATGAAAAAAGCCTGCAGTTCGTCCTCCCCGGCCAGTCCCTCGGTGGCAATGCGCTGCTGGCAAAGAGGGCACTCTTTCCAGCGGGTTTTGGGACATTCATCTCCTCCGATGTGGATGCGCTTTGAAGGGAAGAGCTCCATGACCTCCGTGAGCACTTCCTCCAAAAACACAAACACCTCTTCCTTTCCGGCGCAGAACACATCGGGAAACACGCCCCAGCGGGTAATCACCTCGTAGGGTCCCCCGGTGCAGCCCAGGGATGGATAGGAAGCCAGGGCGGCTGTCGCATGTCCCGGCATTTCAATTTCCGGAATGACCGTAACGAAACGCGCAGCGGCATAGGCCACCACTTCCCGGATCTCTTCCTGGGTGTAATAGCCGCCGTATGGAATGCCGTCGAATTCAAAGGGGGGCCTCCCTCCGTGCCCGACCAGGGTTTCCTTTCTCCAGGCACCGACCTCTGTCAGGCGCGGGAGGCCTTTGATCTCGATGCGCCAGCCCTGGTCCTCGGTCAGGTGCCAGTGGAAATGGTTCATCTTGTGCAGGGCCATCAGGTCAATGTACTTCTTGAGGAATGCCACCGGGAAGAAATGACGTGCCACATCCAGATGCATGCCCCGGTATTCGAAGGCCGGGTAATCCAGGATGCGGCCCCGGGGAAGGCGAACCTCCCTGAGTGGTGCGGCAGCCAGGGGGGCCTCCATTTCCGGGGGCAGCAGCTGGCGCAGGCTCTGCACCCCGTAAAAGGCGCCCCTGGCGGAGCCCCCCGTGATGAGGATGCGCCGGCGGCCGATCTCCAGGCGGTAGCCCTCCTCCGGCAAGCCCTCCGGGTCGAGGCCCAGGATGATGCCCCGGCGGGACCGCCCGCGCGGGGGCAGGGGACGGACCGTGGTTTCGATGGCGGTCCGGGAGAACAGCCCGGCCAGGTACACGGCCACCTCCCCGAGGGAGGCCTCCTGCCCGGGAGAAAGGGATGCCTGCGGTCCGGGCGCTGCCTGTTCATGGTATACCGTGAGGGTGCCGGACAACCGCAGGCTGCCCCTGCCAGGCTCCGTCTGGACGGGCCGGGGGATGATCCCGAAAGGTTGTTCAGGGGGGGCACAGCCCCAGAGCAGCAAGGCCAGCAACAGGGGCAGGATGTGTTTGTTTTTTTGGATCATGGTTTTATGGTAAGGGATGGGGCGTGGGCCTGGCCCCGCATGCCTGCCGGAGAAAAAGGCCAACAAGGCAAGTAACGAAAAAAAAATGATTCCGGCAAATGGAGATATTCCCTATATTCGTCCCAACATAACCTGATTGACCACCCGAAACCCCTTGGTTGTATGCACATCACCCTGTTCGACTGGATGATCATCGCCTCTTTTTTCCTTGTGGCCATCGGCATCGGCATTCTGATGTCCAAAAGAGCCGGCAGGAGCACAAGCGACTTTTTCCTTACGGGACGCAACCTGCCCTGGTATGTGGCGGGAACGAGCATGGTGGCCACCACCTTTGCTGCCGACACGCCCCTGGCTGTGACGGAATTGGTGGCCGAACGGGGCATCGCCGGCAACTGGCTGTGGTGGAACATGCTGTTCGGGGGCATGATGACCGTGTTCTTCTTTGCCAGGCTCTGGAGGCGGGCCGGCATCATGACGGACGCAGAATTTGTATCCATCCGTTACTCCGGCCGGCCCGCCCGTTTCCTGAGGGGCTTCCGCGCCGTGTACATCGGGGTGTTCATGAACGCCGTGGTCATGGCCTGGGTGAACCTGGCCATGGTCAAGATCCTGCAGGTCATGTTCCCGGATCTGACCCTGCTGGGCCTCAGTGAAGTCCGCCTGCTGGGCATTTCCTTCAGCGCCCACCTGCTGGCCGTTGGCCTCCTCATGGCCTTCGTGGCCCTGTATTCCTCCTTGTCCGGACTGTGGGGCGTCTCCCTGACCGACACCTTCCAGTTCCTGGTAGCCATGGGCGGCAGCATCGTGCTGGCCATCTTTGCCGTGAAGCATGTGGGCGGGGTCAGCGGCCTGACAGAGCGGCTCGCGGAGGTGGGGTGGGCGTTTGATTTCTTCCCCGTGGTCGGTGGGGAAGGGACCGCCGCAGGAAATGCCGGCGGCCTGGCCCGGATGGGGGTCGTGGCCCTGGTGGCTTACCTGGGCGTTCAGTGGTGGGCCAGCTGGTATCCGGGGGCCGAGCCCGGGGGCGGCGGCTACGTAGCCCAGCGCATGATGTCTGCCCGGGATGAGAAGCACTCCCTGCTGGCCACTCTCTGGTTCCAGGTGGCTCATTTTGCGGTGAGGCCCTGGCCCTGGATCCTCGTCGCCCTGGTGGCCCTGGTGCTGTACCCCAACGAGGCGGACAAAGGCGCCACCTACGTGATGGTCATCCGGGACCTGCTGCCCCCCGGCCTGCTCGGGCTGCTGCTGGCGGCCTTTTTTGCCGCCTACATGTCGACCATGGCCTCCCAGACGGTCTGGGGCACATCCTATATCGTGAACGACCTGTACCGCCCCTTTGTGAAGCCCGGGGCCGGTGAGGCCTATTACGTGAAGGTGTCCCGGGTAACCACCGTGCTGCTGATGGTGTTTTCCCTGCTGATCACCACCCAGTTCGACAAAATCAGCGATGCCTGGCGGTTCATTTTGGCCTGCAGCGGAGGCATCGGGCTGGTGCTGCTGCTCCGGTGGTTCTGGTGGCGGGTCAACGCCTGGAGCGAGATCGCAGCCATGCTGGCCCCCTATGCCGTCTACCCGGTGCTCGCCTTCCATTACCGTCTGGAATATGAGTTCACCCTGATCATCATCGTCGGATGGTCCACCCTGGTTTGGCTGGCCGTCACCTTCCTGACCCGTCCGACGGACAGAGACACCCTGAAGGCTTTCTACCGGCGGGTCCATCCGGGAGGTGCCGGATGGCGGCCCGTGGCCGCCCAGCTGCCCGGGGTGCAGGGAGATTCCGGTTTCCGGACCCTGTTCATCAATTACATTGCCGGTTGCCTGATGGTGCTGTTCGCCCTGTTCGGTACGGGCAAGCTGATTTTTGGGAATTTCCTGGAATCCGCCATCTACCTGGCCGTGGCCGTGGGGGCCGCAGCCGTGATTTACGTGAATCTTTCCCGCACAGGCTGGGACCGGGTGGTGCGCTGAGGCGGCCGACGCGACCGTCCCGATGCCTGCCAGGCAGGTCCCCAAATCCGGTTCCGGAGCAAATGGGCCCGGCTTGCATCGGTATTTTATTTAATTTTATGGCAAAATACAGAGCCGCCATGCCTTCTCATCCCATTCCCCGACCTGTCATTCGCCGGATGTGGTTGCCGGCAAGCTGCCTCCTTCTGGTGTTGCTGGCATCCACCACACAGGCCGGAACCCAGGAAACCCGGGAGGCAGGGCCGCCGCGGGCCGCCCTGCTGTTATCCGACTATGTGGGCATTCCTTCGGTGACCGGCACGGAAGGGGAGGCCGGACGCTTCCTTGCCCGGGTGGCGGAGGATAAGGGGCTGCATATCACGGTGCTGACGGATGAAGAAGACAGCTATAATTTTACCGCTTCCCTGTACCCGCTGGAGGAAGGACGTCCGAATATCATCCTGCTGAATCACATCGATGTGGTGCCGGCCGGGGAAGCCGGGGCCTGGACCCACCCCCCGTTTTCCGGGGCCATCGCCGATGGCTTCGTCTGGGGGCGCGGATCCATAGACAACAAAGCGCTTGGTGTCATGCAGCTGCTGGCTCTGGCGGATTTTGTTTCCCTGGCCGCAGAGACCAGCCTGCTTTACAATGTGACCCTGCTGAGCGTGTCGAATGAGGAAACGGGGGGAGGGAAGGGGGCCGCCCTGGTGACGGAGCGGTTTTTGGACCTGCTGAACCCCGTGGCGGTCTACGGGGAGGGGGGGCTCGGCCTGCGGGGCGTGCTCGAATCAGATCCGCAGCGTCCGGCCTTCGGCATCTCTGTGGCCCAGAAGCGGGGCCTGTGGTTCATTCTGGAAAGTGACAGCCCGTCTTCGGGACATGGCTCCGTGCCCCAGGATGTCTATCCGACGAAAGAATTGGTGAAGGCCTCGGCCGCCCTGCTTGATTTGCGGCAGCGGACTGTTCTGACCCCGCCGGTGAAGGACATGTTCCGCAGCCTGGGCCGGGAGGAACGGGGGATGCGGGGCCTGGTGATGCGTCATATCGGTTTCTTCAGGCCCCTGGTGGGTGGCTACCTCAGAAAGGATCCCCTGATCAATTCCCTGTTGTCCAATACCATCACCCTGACCAATGTCGGAGGCAGCGAAGGAGCCCACAACCAGATTGCCCGCCATGCCTGGGCCACCTTCGACAGCCGCCTGCTTCCCGGAACCGGCAGCGAAGCCTTCCTTCAGCGACTTCAAAAGGCCGTTGGCGATTATGAGGTGACCCTGAGGGTGGTCGGCCAGGCCCCGGAAACCCGCATCTCCGGTAAGGGACCCTATTTCCATGCCCTGGAAGGGGCCGTCCGGGATGTTTACGGGAATGACGTCCTGGTTTCTTCCATCCTTTTCTCGGCCCATAACGACAATGTGTTTTTCCAGGAACACGGCATCCCGGCCTACGGTCTGGTGCCCGTCATCCTGGAGCAAGAGCTGGTCGAATCCATCCACAGCGTGGATGAACGCATGCCGGTAGCGGCCCTGGAGGAAGGGGTGTCCGTGTACCGGGCCCTGATCCGCCGGCTTGCCGGCCTGTCCGACAAACAAAACCAATAATTTTTTTTGCCTATGATTGTTTCCCTTGGGGCGCGCATCCTGGCCCGATACAGCAAAGCCCGTTTCAGGAGTTGGGATGGGCAAAGCGAAAAGCTGCAGGAACAGGTTTTCAGGGAGCTGCTGGCCAGGGGCAGGGAAACTGCCTTCGGGCGGGAGCACGGGTTTGCCTCGGTGGCTTCCTATGAGGATTTCAGGGAGCGGGTGCCGGTGAGGGATTACGAGGGGATCAGGCCCTATATTGAACGGATCATTGCGGGGGAAAAGGACGTGCTCTGGCCGGGCAGACCCCTGTATTTTGCCAAGACCTCCGGGACCACCTCCGGCGCCAAGTTCATTCCGATTACGAGGGACTCCATGCCCAACCACATCGATTCGGCCCGGCAGGCCCTGCTGATGTACATCCTGAAGACCGGCAACACGGGTTTTCTGAAAGGAAAATACATCTTCATCTCCGGCAGCCCGGAGCTGGAGCGCACCGGGGGGATTCTTACCGGCCGTCTGTCGGGCATCGTGCACCACCACATTCCATCCTACCTGAGGGGCAAGCGGTTGCCCCGCTTTGAGACGAACTGCATTCCCGACTGGGAGCAGAAACTGGACCGCATCGTGGCGGAAACTGCCACACGCCCCATGAGCCTGATCAGCGGCATTCCGCCGTGGGTGGAGATGTATTTCGAGCGGCTGCTGGATCATACGGGGCAGCCATCCATCGCCCGGCTCTTTCCGGGCTTCGGGCTGCTGGTGCACGGGGGGGTGAACTTCGAACCCTACCGTGACAAGCTTTTCCGGCTGATCGGCAAGGAGGTGGATGCCCTGGAGACCTACCCGGCCTCGGAAGGGTTCATCGCCTTCCAGGCGGAATTTCCCCGGGGGGGGCTGGTGCCCATCCCGGACTCGGGCATCTTTTATGAATTCATCCCGGCCGGCGATTTCCACCGGGCCGATCCGCCCAGGTTGCGGCTGGCGGAGGTGGAGCCCGGGGTGCAGTATGTGGTGGTTCTCCACACCAATGCCGGCCTCTGGGGTTACAACATCGGCGACACGGTGCGGTTTGAATCGGTCAGGCCTTACCGCATGGTGGTCAGCGGACGCCTCAGCCAGTACACATCGGCTTTCGGGGAGCACGTGATCGGGGAGGAGGCGGAAGCGGCCATGCAGCAGGCCGTGGAGGCAAGCGGGGCGGTGGTGAAAGAGTTCACCCTGGCGCCCCTGGTCGACAATCCGGACGGCAAACCCTGCCACCAGTGGTTTGTGGAATTCAGTGCCCCGCCGGAAGATATACCCGGCTTCGCGAAGGCGGTGGACCAGGCACTCCGGCAGCGGAACGCCTATTACCGCGACCTGGTCACGGGACACATTCTGGAACCGGCACAGGTGGTGCCTGTGCCGGAAGGAACCTTCAGGGCATACATGAAGTCGGTGGGCAAACTGGGCGGGCAGAACAAGGTGCCGCACCTGTCGAATGACCGCCGGATCGCCGACTGGATCAGTGACCGCCTGCTTACCGGATGATCTCGCTTTCGGGCAGGCCGAATTCTTCCACCATTTTGATGTCCATCTCCTCCAGGGTATCCAGGATGGGGTTGTAGATGTCCGGCACGACCGGGATATGGACCCCTTTCAGGGTGATCTCTCCCCTGAGGACCATCTCCACCCCCACAGCGGCTGGCAGGGCCACCGTCCGGGCCACGGCCGTGTCGGTGGCGAGGGTTCCGAAATCCAGCATGGAAGACCGGATGACCTCCTTCTGACCATCCGGGTAGGACACCAGAAACACATGCTGCATGGCCACCATATCCCTTTCCTGTGGACCCAGTTCCATTTTTTCGATCATCAAATCGGACACGATCTCAAAGGGGGTGTCGTTGCGCCGGACCATCCGCTCCTGGCGGAACAGTCCGAGCCATTCCATGGCCTCCAGGGCGTGGGCTCCGGCTGGGATGCCCAGGAAGCGGGCGGCTTTCTCCCGAATCTCCTCCGGGCTGTCTTCCCCGATCAGCATGGCCACCATCTCCGCATAGGTTTTTCCTGTAAAATCCCTGTTGTCGCTCGTCAGCAGGTGCATGGCCTTCATGGCATCCAGGGCCTCACACCAGCCCGGATGCCTGAATGTGCCCCGCATCATGGTCTTTGTTTCCGGAATCCCGTACAATTCGATGTAGGGCAGGCTGTCCCGGTTGGGATAGATCTCCAGCCTGCCCACCCCGGGGAAGCTGACCGACAGCGGGTTCTTGAAAAGGTCCCCGGTCGGTACGTAGACCTCCCGGCCGTGGCGAAGGTAACGTCCGTCGTTGTTGCCGGCCATGACCACCCCCTTGGGACTCCAGGAAAACTTGTACCGGAAGGGATTGGTGGCGGCCTCCGGGGCGGGCAGGGCCCCGCACAGGCTGTAGAATTCCTCGACCTTGCCTCCTTTCCCGTGCACGTGGTCGATGATGCGCATGGCACCCATGTGGTCGATGCCCGGATCCAGGCCCAGTTCGTTCAGGATGATGATTCCAGCCTCGCGGGCCTCCCGGTCCATGGCCTTCATCTCCGGTTTGACATAGGACGTGGTGACCATGTTCCGGCGGTGCCTGATGCAATGCCTGGCCACCATGATGTGGTGCATCCAGGGAAGCAGGCTTACGGTGAGGTCGTGTTCGCGCACCATCTGGTCCAGGGCCGGGGTGTCATCCACGGTCCATGCAACGGACAGCCCGTTGGCATGCCCCTGTATCATGGCGTCGGCCTTGGATTTGGTGCGGGTGGCGACGGTGACATGGTGTCCCTTGTCCAGCAGGTAGCTTACGATGGGCCGGACCACCATGCCGGCTCCCAGGATCAGTACTTTGCTCATGTTGATTTGTTGATTTGTGGATTTGTTGATTTGTTTCGTCGGATGGGGGAGTGGCCGGGGGCGGCCCTATTCCTGCAAGTATTGCAGGAGGTATTCATAATCGGGGGTGAGCCTGCCCTGGTGCAGGATCAGGGCCTTGCGGACGGGATCCGGCAGGACCGGTTCCTGCCCGGGGTTGCTGAAGTCGGCCCGGGCGATGGGCAGGATGAATTCTGACAGGGCATCGGAGAAAGCCTGGGAAGAGTCCCTGGGCAGTTCACTGGGCAGGATGTCCACCGCCATGACAAGCATGCCGTGCCCCCCGAACCCCATGGAAGGCTTTCCGGTATCCGGGTTGTACACGAATACAGGGTCTTCAATTTCTGTTCCCTGATGGGTGAACTCCACGGACCCGTCCGGGTCGCAGGTGATATCCCCCACCACCACCAGTTTCGGGTTCCCTTTGGCAAACAGTTTTTTCAGGTATTCTTTGGTGAGGAGGCGGGGGTAACGTGCATCCCAGTACATGCAGTTCATCAGGACGGAGAGTTGCGGGACGTAAGGCTCGAAATCGTTCTGATACCGTTCCGGATGGCGGTAGTACTCCTGCAGGTCGAAGGCTTTGTCCGCGGCTTTGGGCCGGACAAGGTGTTCTTCCCGAAACACCACCTTGTAAAGCACATTGGCGGGGCCCGGTCCGTTTTGGCTTAAAGAGAGCAACTGGGCCGGGCTGATTTCCCTGATGGGCAAAAGGTGGGCGATCTCCTGGGCTCCGTGGGAGACATTGCCGTACCCGGTAAAACCGATGGTGAGGGGGAGGAGCTCCCGGGGAAGGCCCTTTTCGGAGATGATCCGGCCCGCCTCGGAGATGTCCGCCTTCGCCTCGGCCAGGGAAGTGTAGCGGAAGGATTGTTTGATTCTCAGGAATGGGTTGTCTTTATGCCCGTATTCACGGAGGCGCTGGCCCAGGCTCCAAAGGGAGTTGATCATGCCGGCCAGTCCCGCGAACCGCCCGAAAAAGATCAGCCTCCTGTCCTTTTCATCGGCGATCCGTTCATAGTCGATCAGGCTGCAGCCGAGCTCCATCATGCGGCGGAGCATTGGCATGTTGTAGGACTGGCCCTTGATCACGTGGCTGAAAAACACGTAGGTTTTGCCCTTTTCGAAGGCCTCCGGCGGGATTTCCTTCACACCGAACACCACACCGCAGTCCTTCAGGTCCCCGGTGACCAGCGCCCCTGCTTTTTCGTAGTCCGCGTCCGGAAAGACCCTCTTCGGGGAGCTTTGCACACAGACCTTTAGTTTGTTCTCCTGAACGAGTTTCCTGACCAGGGAAGGAACGATGGGGGTTCGCCGTTCCATCCTGTACTTGTCTTCGTGCCGTATACCAATCGCATTCATCATACTAAGCCGTTAGGGTGACCGGGCTTGCGCCGGGGCTCCCGGTTTGAGTGCCGGAGCAAACATAGTAAAAATTAATCATCCGGAGATGCCTGCATGTGCCTTAATAATAAAACCAGATGGTGCGGTAGTCGCGGATGTTTTCTCCCCGGGCTGCCAGTTCTTCCAGGTAGTCGTAGATGGGCACGTCCACGTAGTTGTAGGGGGGCACCGGATGGATGTTTTTTTCCCAGGGATGGAACTCGTAGACCCGGGCACCATCGGGCAGGATCATGACCAGACGGTGGTCCTGCCAGGCACGCAGGTGGTTTTTCCCCAGTTTGGGCACGTTGAATACCGCTTCGTCGGTGCGGTCAAGCCCTGGCAAGAGCCTGGCCTCCTCCTTGAGTTCCTGCAGGATGCGTGCGATGGGAACCATGTATTGCCTGGTTTCATCCTTGCCTTTCATATTGAAGGTGTAATAGGGATCCACCCCGATGGATTTCAGGTCCAGGCGCAGCTTGACCGTTTCGAACCGGCGGGAGTTTTCCACCGTGTAGACTTCCTGGTTGTAGACCATCATGCCGGCCTTGCGGATGCGCTGGACGGCGTCCATGGCTTCGGGGGTGATCTCGTAGGGATGTTCGAAATGGGTGATGATGCTTACCTGCCTTTTTCCTGGTTTGACATAGGATGCCAGCAGGTCGATGGTTTCCTGGCTCCAACGCTGGGGCAGAACCACCGGGGTCCGGGTTCCGATGCGGATGCGGTAGACATGTTTTTTGGAAGACACTTCATCCATCAGCATACGGAGGGCCTCGTCACGCATCACCATGGGATCCCCTCCCGTGATGAGCACATCGCCAACGGCCGGGTTGTCGTCCATCCAGCTCAGGGCACTTTTAATCTGCTCGCTGCGGGCCATGGCCTTGGGGTCCAGCACCTCGTCGATTTCCCAGTTTCGCTGACAGTACACGCAGATCTGGGCACAGGTATTGAAGGGCTTTAAAATGGCAATGCCCGGGTAGCGACGCGTGACCAGATCGACCGGGGAGGTGTCGTGTTCCCCCATGAAGTCGAATTGCAGTCCCCTGTTTTCCCGGTTTTCCACCATCCGGGTGACATAGGCCGGCGGGGGAATAACCTGGGCGCGCACGGCGTGGTCGTACCCGATATTCAGCTGGTTGTCCATCAGACTCAGGTAGTAAGGGGTGATGCCGAAGGGGATCTTGTTCTGGGTCGCCAGGGTGATGGCCATCCGTTGTTCTTCGGTCAGTTCGATCAGGTCGAGCAGGGGCCTGGCATCCCGGATCACGTGCTTAAGGTGCCAGGCAGGCTCATTCCACTCCCGGTCGGTGGCGTTGAAGTATTTCAGGATGCGCCGCTTGTTGGCCTTGCGCCAGGTGATGACTTCCTCCTCCAGTCCGCTGGGGTACTTGCGGAGGTACTTCTTCATATTGGAAGAAAGCTCATTGAGGATCTCCGTGCGGGCCTCCGAGGCCTTGCGTCCTTCCATCTGCAGGAAGTCCGGAATGCCTTTTTTGGCCTGCCTGGACTCAAAATAGATGTTGGAGCGGCCGTCCACCCCACGGAACAGGTTGATGAACTCCAGGAGAAAACCCGGACTGACCTGGTGCCTGATTTCTTCGGTCCTTCCTTTTGCCAAACGGAAAAGAAAATCCAGGGCGGACACCCCGGTCCGGTATTCATTGACCGGTCCGATGATGCTTTTAAACACCCGGATGGTTTCCCGGACGGTGGACTTTTCCAGGATGTGCAGGTCGTTGTCGACCTCGAATATCTTCCTCTCGGATTGCTCCAGGTAGGCATAGAGCCGGTCCCTGGCCTCCTCCAGCATGTCTGCCCCTTTTAACAGGGCGTGGATCTCAGGGTTGGCCTCCCAGAGCCTGTTGACATAGGCATCGATATCGACCTCAAAACGGGGTTTGACACTGTCCACCGCATCGGTAAACACATCGTCTATGATGCGGGTCTGCAGCAAGGTGCGGGATTCTCGCGAAGGAGACTTCCTGGTTTTCTGGTTTTTCGGGGCCATGGGCAAAGGGGGGTTGGTTGATCTGTAAAAATACAAATATTGCCAACCAATGCGGCAGTTTTTGCCTTGCCGGGGCCGGAAAATCCTACCGGTTTTCCAGGAAGCGGGTGCAGTTCTCGCGGACCCTGTCCAGGGGATTGGCTTCGGGGGTCTTGATGAACTTTTCCCCGGTGATCTTTTCAAACAGCTCGATGTAGCGGTCCGAGACCTGCCGGATGAATTCATCCGGCATGGCGGGGATTGCCTGTCCTTCCTTGCCCTGAAAACCCTGCTCCATCAACCACTCCCGGACAAATTCCTTGGAAAGTTGCTTTTGAGGCCGGCCGGCTTCCTGCCGTTCCTGGTAGCCTTCCTGATAAAAGTACCGGGAGGAATCCGGGGTATGGATCTCATCGATCAGGTAGATGCGGCCACCGGCCTTCCCGAATTCATACTTGGTGTCGACCAGGATCAGCCCCATCTGCCCGGCCATTTCAGTCCCGCGACGGAACAGGGCAAGCGAATAGTCCTCCAGTAGGGCATAGTCTTCCGGGCTGACGAGCCCCTGCTCCAGGATCTCTTCACGTGAAATGTCCTCGTCATGGCCGACGGAGGCCTTGGTGGTGGGGGTAATGATGGGAGCGGGGAAAGCCTGGTTTTCTATCATGCCCTCGGGCATGGGCACGCCGCACAGCCTGCGCTTTCCTTGTTTGTATTCCCGCCAGGCATGACCCGTCAGGTAGGCGCGGACCACCATCTCCACCGGGAAAGGCTCACAAAGCATGCCTGCCGTGACCATGGGGTCCGGCACGTCCAGTTTCCAGTTCGGCACGATGTCGGCGGTGGCATCCAGGAACCTGGCGGCAATCTGGTTCAGTACCTGGCCCTTATAGGGGATGCCCTCGGGCAGGACCACGTCGAAGGCGGAGATGCGGTCGGTGACCACCATCAGCATCAATTGGTCCTGGATGGTATAGACATCGCGGACCTTGCCCTGGTAGCGTGCGGTTTGACCGGGAAATTCGAAATGGGTTGTTTTGATGGCTTTCATATGGTTTTGGGTGTTTGGTTTTTTGCATCCATTTTGTGGCTCCCGGCTTCCGTGCTTGCAGCCTGGCTTTCTCCCCTGGGGAGGGTTCCCCGTTCGTAGGCATCTATGATTTTGGTCACCAGGGGATGGCGGACCACATCCTTTTCATTGAGGAAGATGAAATCAATGCCCCTGACTTTCCCCAGAATATTGATGGCGGTGATCAGGCCGGAAACCTGGTTTCGCGGCAGGTCGATCTGGGTGATGTCTCCCGTAACGATGAATTTGGCCGACCGGCCCATGCGGGTCAGGAACATCTTTAACTGGCTTTCCGTGGCGTTCTGGGCTTCATCCAGGATGGCGAATGCATTGTCCAGGGTGCGGCCACGCATGAAAGCCAGCGGCGCGATTTCAATCGTTCCGTCTTCCAGGTAGGTGGCCAGTTTTGTCGGGGGGATCATGTCCCTCAGTGCGTCGTACAAAGGCTGGAGGTAGGGGTCCAGTTTGTCCTTCAGGTCGCCCGGCAGGAATCCAAGGTTTTCCCCGGCTTCCACCGCGGGGCGGGCCAGGATGATGCGCTTGACCTCCTTGTTTTTCAGGGCCCTGACGGCCAGGGCGACGGCCGTATAGGTCTTGCCTGTTCCGGCAGGTCCGATCGCAAACAACAGATCGTGTGTTTTGAAGCGCTGCACCATCCGCAGCTGGTTCGGGGTGCGTGCCTTGATCAGCATCCCGTCTTTTCCGTAAAGGATCAGTTCGGAAAGCCCGGGTTCATCCAACGGGGACGCTGCCTGTTCCCCATCATGGGCCACAATCTCCAGGATGTTCTCCTCCGTGAGTTTGCCGTAACGGTCGTGGTGCAAAAGCATCCGACGGAACTTTTCCTCAAAGAAACGGATTTCCCCGTCGTCTCCGATGAGCTTGACCGATTCCCCCCTGGCAATGATCTTCAGTTTGGGAAACACATTCCGCATCAGCCGGAGCTTCTCTTCCCTGAGTCCAAAGATCTCCGGCGGGTGTACCGCCTCCAGTGTGATGGTCTTTTCCCCCATAAAGTGTAACGGCTTTTCTCCTTCCTTAGAAATCATTACTTTTGCGTGTGCAAAGTAACAATATTTTTCCCAAATTTGTTCCCGTTTAATGGGGCAATCGCGATTTATGCCCCCGGGGCAAAACAGGAGGGAAAGCGCTACATGACCATCATCACCTTAACGACCGACTGGGGACATGCAAACCATTATGCAGGCGCCGTCAAAGGCCTGCTGATGAAGCTGATCCCGGATGCCATGGTCATCGACATCAGCCACGGGGTCGCCCTGTTTGACATCATGCAGGCAAGTTTCGTGCTCCGCAATGCCTACCCCCATTTTCCGGATGGCAGCATCCACCTCCTGGGTGTGAATTCGGAAGCCGACGTGAATGCACCCCATATAGCCATCCGGCATCAGGGTCATTATTTCATCGGGGCAGACAATGGGGTGTTTTCCCTGGTGTTCGACAACGAACCGGAGCAGGCCGTGGAGTTGGAGATCCTGCAGGACTCGGATTACTTTACTTTTTCCACCCGGGATGTCTTTGCCAAAGCCGCCGCGCACATTGCCAGGGGGGATGGACTGGAGGCCCTGGGCCGGCCCCACAAGGAACTCAACCAGCGCATTCCCTTCAGGCCGGTCATCTACCCCGGCAGGATCATCGGCAAGGTCATTTTTGTGGATGGGTATGGCAATGTGGTGGTGAATATCGACCGCCACATCTTTCGACAGGTTGGCAAGAACCTTCCCTTTTTCATCAGCTTTCGTTCCCAGGGAGATGGGATAGCCAAAATACACAAGGCTTATGCCGATGTGGTTCCGGGGGAGAAACTGGCCCTTTTCGGCTCCACGGGCTTTCTTGAGATCGCCATCAACCAGGGCAAGGCATCCGATCTGCTGGGCCTGCAGTTGAACGACACAGTCTCGGTCGAATTCGAAACAGAAGGGTAAACCATCCATGCTTCGGTTGTTTTACAAAGAGGTGGGCAGTTTTTTCGATTCCCTGATCGGAATCCTTACCGTATCGGTTTTTCTGACCATAAACGGCCTGTTTCTTTGGGTCTTCCCGGGCAATTTCAACCTGACCGCTGCTTCCCATGCCGGCCTGGAGGGATTGTTCTCCCTGGGGCCCTACGTGTTCCTGTTTCTCGTCCCGGCGATCACCATGCGGTCCTTTTCCGAAGAAAGCAGGGCGGGGACCATGGAGTGGCTGCTTACCAAGCCCTTGTCAGACATGCAGATTGTGTGGGCAAAATACCTGGCGGGGGTGGTCCTTCTGGTGGCATCCCTGTTGCCGACCCTGGTGTACCTGGTCACACTGAACCGGTTTTCGCTTCCCCCCGGGCCCGATATGGGCGGCATCTGGGGTTCTTACCTGGGCCTGTTGTTCCTGGGCGCGGCCTTTGTGGCCATCGGCCTGTTCGCCTCCTCACTGACCGGCAACCAGATCGTGTCTTTCATCCTCGCCATGTTCATGAGCGGGTTCGCCTTCATCGGTTTCGACATGATCGCAGCGCTTCCTGCGCTCCAGGGGGCCGGGTTGTTTGTCAGCAAACTGGGCGTCCAGTCCCATTACGCCTCCATGAGCCGGGGGGTGGTGGATACCAGGGACCTACTGTATTTCATCAGCCTGATCGCCTTATTTCTGCTGATGATCCGGATCCGGCTGGAGAGCCGGCACTGGCTGACGGGATCCGCAAAAACCATCCGGGCCGGCGGCCGGAAAGGGAAGGCCAGACACCACCTGCTGGTGCTGTTCGCCGGATTGGGTCTGATTGCGGCCGCCAACTTCGCCGGGTCCTGGCGCTTTGCACGCCTGGACCTGACATCGGAACAGCGCCATACCCTGTCCCCGGCCACAAAGGACATGTTGCAGGCACTGGAGGAACCCATCCTGGTGCGTGTCTACCTGGAAGGAAATCTGCCGGCCGGCCTCCGGAACCTGCGCAACCAGACCCGGGAAATGCTCGAGGAGTTTTCGGCTTACACCAACAAGTTGCAGTTCGAGCTGGTGAATCCCCTGGGGCGGGGGGGGGGGAGACTCCCGGACCATGTGCTGGAGGGATTGGTTGAAAGGGGGATGCACCCCACCCAGGTCCAGGTGCAGGCCGGCGATGCCACCTCCCTGCAGATGGTCTTTCCCTGGGCGCTGGTGGCAGGCGGGGGGCAAGATGTCCCTGTCTCCTTGCTTTCAGAGCAAATGGGCCTCCCTGCAGAGCAGGTTCTGAACCACTCGGCCCGGGCGCTGGAATACAAGTTGGGGGCCGCCATAAGGACCATTGCCCCGGGCCGGAGGGACAGGATCGGCTTTCTGGAAGGAAAGGGGACCCTGGAACCCCGCTATGTGGCCGACCTCACCCGGTCGTTGTCCGATTTTTATGATGTCGGACGGGTGAGGCTGGATGCCGGGTTCGAGCGCCTGAGGCAATTCCGGACCCTCGTGGTGGCTCAGCCCCGCGACCCATTTTCTGAGGCGGACAAATACCTGCTCGACCAGTACCTCATGCATGGCGGCACCCTGCTCTGGCTTGTGGATCCTGTGATTGCCGATATGGACAGCTTGCAGGATCCGCCCCATGAAACGATTGCCCTGGCCGCCAACCTCCACCTGGAAGACTTGTTTTTTCGTTACGGACTCCGCCTGAACCATGACCTGCTCATGGACCTGAATGCAGCTTCCCTGGGGGTCACCACGGGCAGCATCGGGGGGCGCCCCCAGATCCGCCTGATGCCATGGCCTTATTTTCCTTTGGCCGGAGCCGCATCCGGCCATCCTGTGGTCCGCAACCTGGACCTGGTCCGGACGGAATTTGTCAGCAGCATCGAAGCTGTGGAGGCGGCGGGGGTGCATGCCACCCCATTGCTGCAGACGTCCCCCTACACCCGGGTGGTTCCGACCCCTGCCAGGATTGCCCTCGACCAGCTCGAAGCCCCTCAGGACCAGGACTTGTATTCAGGACCAGCCCGGACAATCGCCATGCTGCTTGAAGGGCGGTTTCAGTCCGTTTTCCAAAACCGGATTCCTCCCGGGGAATTGCTACCTGCCGGTCTGCAGCCGCTGCAGGAGAGCCTGCCCACAGCCATGATCGTGGTCAGCGACGGGGATTTGATACGGAATCAATTTGGAAGCGGGGGGCAGGTACTCCCCCTTGGATATGACCGAATGAGCGGGGAGATGTTTGGGAATGGTGCATTCATCCTGAATGCCGTGAATTACCTGACCGGCGACAAGGGGCTGATCGCTGTGCGTTCACGTGAAGTCAGCCTGCGGTTGCTGGATAAAACGGCCTTGTCCCGCAGAGGCCTGCAGGTCCGCCTGCTTAATCTGCTCCTCCCGGTACTGCTGGTGGTGGTACCCGGGCTGGTCCGGGGTGTATGGCGAAAAAGGCGGTATAAGAAGGCCTGAAAAAAATGAAAACCCTACCTTACCGGCCGGAGACCTTGTTGTTTTTTATGGCCCTTGGGCTGGTGGCCCTTGCGTTGCTTTGGCTGAACAGGCCTTCCGGTGGCACCCTGAAGGGATTTGCGACCGATCCGGGTGAGGAGATCGGCCGGGTTGACTTTTCTCGACAGGGAGCGGGTGGGGAAACGGAAAATGTCCACCTGGTACATCAACGGGAGGGCGGTTGGATCGTGAACGGCCAACACAGGGCCGATCCGCGCCTCATGCGGCAGTTGTTGCTGGCATTGCAAGGCCAGGAGGTCATCGCCCCCCTGACGGCTGCTGAGGCAGCCCGGCTGCAAGGGATCATGGAGCAGGAGGGTGTGCGCGTGGATGTGTTCCTGGTGTCCCGGCTGACACACCTGCCGTTCATCCAGGGACCCGTCAGCAGGAAACGTGCGCGGCTTTCCTTCCTGGTGGGCCCCGATGCCGGGGGTAAGGAGGGCACGGCCATGCGGCACACAGGCCAGGAACCTGCCTACTGGGTGCATCTGCCGGGCCTGGGGGACGGCCTTCGCAGCCTTTACGACCGGGAAGGACCTTCCTGGCGGGATCCCCTAGTGTTTGACATGCCCCGCAAGGCAATGGCCCTGGTGGAGGCGGGGTGGGCCGGGCAGCCCACATCGTCATTCGGGATCCGCTTTCAGGAGGATGGTTCGGCCCGGCTGTACGACCCGGAAGGGAACATGGTACCGGACACCCTGATCCATTGGGTGCGTCTCAACCGCTTTCTAAATGCCTTGGGGGAGGTGCGGTATGACCGACTGCTGCTGGGGGATGAAAAGGCCCCTGTCGGGCAGCTGATAGAGACTGAGCCTTTCCTGAGGCTCAGCGTGACAGATCAGGAGGGTGTGCAGCAAAGCGTCTCCTGTTTCCGGATTCCCACGGGAGGTAACGGCCGGGCAAGTGCTGGGTCCCGCGCGGACACCGACCCGGATCGTTTCTTGCTGCTCATGAAGGACGGCCGGGTCGCTATGGCATTTTACCATGATTTTGGACGGCTCCTGCAGCCCTTTGGCCATTTTTTGGCGGATGCGGGTGGATGAGGTGTAAACCAGGCGGGTTTGTTCCAAAAAAAGCATGACCAGCCCCCTTGATTTTGATTAAAAAACTATCTTTGCTATTCGTATAACCAACCTGGAGTGTTATGAAGTTTATCGTGTCGAGTTCATTGCTTCTAAAGCAATTGCAAGCCATCAGCGGGGTGTTGAGTACAAACAACACGCTGCCCATATTGGACAACTTCTTATTTGAACTGAGTGACAGCGAGATAAACATCTCCGCCTCCGACCTGGAAACCACCATGACCGCGCGAATCCAGGTGGACATGGCAGAAGGAACGGGCAAGGTGGCCATCCCCGCCCGCATCCTTCTGGATACCCTCAAGACTTTCTCTGACATCCCGGTGACCCTGGACATTGATGCCGCCAGCTTCGGGGTGACGTTGACCGCAGGGGAAGGGAAATACAGGCTGGCCGGGCAGAACGGGGAGGAGTATCCCCAGGTGCCCCCCATTGAGGGAGCCGCCAGCTTTTCGATCGGTTCTGAGATCCTTTACCAGGCCATCAGCAAAACCATTTTCGCGGCCAGCAATGATGACCTGAGGCCGGTCATGGCCGGGGTGTTCTGCGAATTATCCGAAGACGGGGCCACTTTTGTAGCCACGGATGCCCATAAGCTGGTCCGGTATAACAGAACGGATGTACGCAGCAAGGAAACCGCCAGCTTCATCCTGCCCAAAAAACCGCTGAACCAGCTGAAGCACATTCTGGCACAGGATGAAATCCCGGTTCTGGTGGATTACAGCGAAACCAATGCCCGCTTTACATTCAAAAACATCACCCTGACCTGCCGACTGATTGACGGAAGGTACCCGAATTACTCAGCGGTCATACCCGCCAGCAATCCCAACAAAATGACCGTGGAACGGCTGCCTTTCCTCAACTCCATCCGGAGGGTGTCCATCTTTTCCAACCAGACCACCTACCAGGTCAAATTCCGGATTGCGGGAAGTGAATTGACGCTTTCGGCGGAGGATATGGACTACAGCAATGAGGCAAAGGAACGCCTGGCCTGCCACTACGAGGGCAATGACATAGAGATCGGCTTCAACAGCAAGTTCATGGTCGAGATGCTCAACAACCTGGATACCGAACAGGTCATGTTGTCCATGTCCGAACCCAACAGGGCCGGCCTGATCACCCCGGTCGGCGGAGAAAACCAGGATGAGAATATCCTGATGCTCGTCATGCCGGTGATGCTCAATGCCTGAACCGGCCCCTGCCTGCAAACGGCCAAGCCCGGCTTCCTTCAGGGGCCGGGCTTGGTTCATTTTTCCGGAGGCACCGGCTCACATCCATTCCGCCAATTCAAGCCAGCGGTTTTCTTTGGTTTCCAGTTCCTTTATCAGGGACTCGACGCGTCTGGAAGCATCCAACAGCTTCTCCGGGTCCATGCCTCCTGCGTTCATTAGGCCAAGCAGCAGGTCTTTCTCCTGTTCAAGGGCCCTGATGTCCTCCTCCAGGCTGTTGAACTCCTGCATTTCCTTGTAGGACAGTTTGGTTTTCTCCCTTGTCTTCCGGATGCCCGGGCCGGACGGTTCGTCTTTACGGGCTGCTTTTTCCTGCCCGGCCGACAAGGCATCCCGCTGTAGTTTCTCCTGCCGGTAGCTGGTGTAATTGCCCACGTATCCACGGACCCTGCCCGGACCTTCAAACACCAGCAGCTGGTCCACCAGGTTGTCCAGAAAGTAGCGGTCATGGCTCACCACCAGAAGACAGCCGGCGAAACCTGAGAGGAATTCTTCGAGGACATTCAGGGTCTCGATGTCCAGGTCGTTGGTCGGTTCATCCAGGATGAGAAAATTGGGTTTTCTCATCAACACCGTCAGAAGCAACAGACGCCTTCGCTCCCCCCCGCTCAGCTTGCCCACCAGGTCCTGCTGCACCGCATGCGGAAAATGGAACTGGTGCAGCAGCTGGGAAGCCGTCAGGGTCCGGTCCCGGCTCAGGGTGATGGTTTCGGCAATGTCGGTGATCACTTCAATGACTTTTTTTCCGGCATCTGCCTGCAGTCCCTCCTGGCGGAAATGTCCGAAGCGGATGGTTTCTCCCGCAACGACCCTTCCCTGGTCCGGGGGCAGTTCCCCGGTGAGGATCCTCAGCAGGGTGGTCTTTCCGCACCCGTTCGGTCCCACAACCCCGAGACGTTCTCCCCGTTTGAATACATAAGAAAAGTCATCCAGCACACGGAGGGTCCCGAATTCCTTGCGAATGTCCCCCGCTTCCAGAATTTTCTTGCCCAGCCGGGCCATCTCCATCCGGATGGTTTCCGTCCCGCCTGCGGCCTGTTCCGCTGCCAGTTCCTGCAAACCATGGTAGGCATCGATGCGGGCCTTGGATTTGGTGGTCCTTGCCGGGGGGCTGCGGCGCATCCATTCGGTCTCCCTGCGCAACAGGTTTGCGGCCCGCTCGGTGAGGGCTGATTCGGCAGCGAGCCGTGCCTGCTTTTTATCGAGAAAAAAGGCATAATCCCCCCGGTAATGATGGACCTTCCCCCGGTCCAGTTCCATGATGCCGTTGCATACGGCATCCAGGAAATACCGGTCGTGGGTCACCACCAGCAGGCTGGACTTTTTGCGCCCCAGATAGCCTTCCAGCCACTCAATCATCCCGATGTCCAGGTGGTTGGTGGGCTCATCCAGCAGAATGCAATCGGCTTCCTCCAGGAGAATGCGGGCCAGGGCCAGGCGTTTTTGCTGGCCACCGGACAGGCTGCCCACTTTCGCTTTCAGATTGCCGATCGCAAGCCGGGAGAGCACCTGCTTGATGCGCAATTCCATGTCCCAGGCATTCAGGGCGTCCATCCTTTCAATGGCCTCCTGAAGGGCTTTTTCCGAGGGACTTCCGGGGACCACCGGCTCCTGAATGAGCTCTTCGTACGTACGGAGGACCCGGTTGATTTCAGAATCTCCTGTCAGCAGGGCCTGCGCCACCGTCAGGGAAGCATCAAAAAGGGGCTCCTGTTCCAGGTAGGCAAGCCGCAGGTCCGAGCGGAAGGAGCAGTTGCCGGAATCCGGTTGGTCCTTTCCGGTCAATATGTTGAGAAGGGTGGTCTTGCCGCTTCCGTTTTTTGCCACCAGACCGATCTTATCCCCCTGCAAAAGGCTGAACGACACCTGATCCAACAGGACTTTTTCTCCGTATGCCTTGCTGAGGCCTTCTGCCTGGATGAGATTCATTGGTTTGGCTTTTTGCAAAAGTAGCCAAATCACCGGCATAAAAAAAGCCCCGTCTTTGGCGACGGGGCCCGGAAATCAGGAAAACCTTCCACGGCTATTCCTTTTTTACGTTCACTGCCTTTTTCCCCCTTTCGTCCTCTGAAATCTCGAAGCTCACGCGGTCATTGTTGGTGATGGGCTCCAGCAATCCGGTGTGGTGTACGAATACATCCTTTTCCGTCTTGTCGTCCACGATAAACCCATACCCCTTTTTCTCATTAAAAAACTTAACAGTTCCGGTTTCCATAACAAAAGATTTATTGATGATAAATAGACCAACTTTCAAAATTAATACTTTTTACCTCATTTGCAAGAAACGGCAGAAAATAATAGGGATGAGCGGCTTGTTTTTTGTGCCGACCAGGGGGGATTAATATTTTTTTGCAAATAACCGGCATGCCGCCGGTCCCTTTTTTGCAAGCAGAGAGGTTCGTGGGACCGGTCGGTCATGCCGTTGGTCAGAATGAGTTGATTTCCCCGATCAGCTGATCCGGGTCCTTCAGCAGGCCGGGGTGTTTATCCAGGTGGATCAGGGAAGAAATGGACAGCTTCCTTACCCGGATCCCGGCCGGTTTGTCCTCCCGGGCTCTGGTTTTGAAGATCAGGAGGGAGCCGATCTTGATGACAAACCCAGACAGCGGGGCAGTTGCCTCCCGGATCTGATCCACGATGGCCGCCATGTTCTCCAGAGAGCAGGGTTTGTTCATGAAGCAGGCGGCGATCTGGTCGATCCTTTCGTACATTTCTGACAGGGTCAGGTTCTCGGCGGACCGGGTCATCAGCCGGCAGAGGCCGTTGTCGGGGGTTTCTTCACGCAGGACTTCAAAGCCTGCCCCGGTCATGATGCCGCGAACTCCCGCCCGGCAGCGCTCCAGCAGGGCACCGTCCCCGGCCAGGAAATGGGACACCACGGGCACATGCCGTTGCAGGGGCTGGTTTTTATAGTGGCTGTTCAGGGAGTTGAATGAGATGTATTCGTTGAAGGAATTCTGCAGGATATAAATCTGGTCCCTGAGGCGGTGAATCTCTTTTTCATGCTGTTCTTCCAGCCGTTTGATCTTTTTCTCATAATAGCTGTAGTATTGCTTCATGAATTGGTTCTGGGGGCCAGCGGCCACCAGCCTCTGGCCTTCTTCCGTGCTCTGGAAGCGGTCGAAGTTGTCTATGAACTTTTCGGCCAGCATCTCGGCCTGTTTCATGTAGGCCGATTCATACTTCCAGCTGTTTTTGGGATTCAATATGGCCGGATCCACCCCCTCCACATGCCGGGGCACCATGAGACCGAAGGGTGCCAGCTCGTCACACTCTGCCTTGTCCAGGGAGCCCTCCAGAATGGCCCGGATGATGGCCCGGGTGCTGTCGATGTCAATGCGCTGGCCAATCCCGTAGGGTCCCCCTATCCATCCGGTATTTACCAGATAGGCCGTGGCCCCGTGTTTCTTCATTTTTTTTGCCAGTTCCTGGGCGTATACCGTCGGATGGTGCAGCAGGAATGCGGCACCGAAAGCCGCAGAAAAGGTTGGCAGGGGTTCCCTGATGCCTCTTTCCGTGCCGGCGAGCTTGGCAGTGTAACCGCTCAGGAAATAGTACATGGCCTGGTCACGGTTCAGCCTGGATACGGGAGGAAACACCCCGAAGGCGTCAGCGGCCAGGAAAATGATCTTCCTGGGATGTCCGCCCCTGGAAACGGGCTTGACGATATTGTCAATGTGCTGGATGGG
>Ga0334900_1001255_pt1 | contig 28598 bp, 24 predicted proteins | sample GraSluR3_MG_2_FD_207231 | JGI IMG/M metagenome (GOLD analysis project Ga0334900, IMG submission 207231) | Sludge microbial communities from methane-producing bioreactor in Wageningen University, Netherlands - Granular Sludge_31_08-R3 | ecosystem: Engineered > Bioreactor > Anaerobic >...
ATCTCGGGATGGCACCTCGGCGCCCCGTTCGCATACACGCTGGCCGGCCCGCCCGACAGGATCAGCCCCTTGGGCTCCAACTGCCGGATTCGCTCGGCCTCGACGTCGTGGCGAACGATCTCGCAGTACACCTGCTGCTCCCGCACCCGCCGGGCAATGAGCTGCCCGTACTGCGAGCCGAAATCCAGCACCAGCACCTTCTCGTCGGCAACCTTCGACATGGCGACCATCCCCAGGCAAAACCGGTCATTTTAAGCCCGGCGGCCCGGGGCGGCCAGCGGTCGGCTCCGGAAGAAGGGGGCCAGACGCCCGGATCTTCGCGCCGAGATTGCCCCGGTGCCTCCTTCTCGTCCATCAGCGCGCCTGGCCCCCTTTCTTGCTTCTCCCGCCGTCAATAATGGTTCCTGACACCTTTATCGCGATTTATCGCGGGCGGAATTCGACCTAGGACGTTTCGAAGCGCGGCACTATACTCCTCCACCTGACCTGCCAACCTCGCCCGAGGGTCTCTGACGAGAACCGGCTCCCGATTCCACCGGCCATGAACTCATTGCCCAAAGGCCGTCGCCCCTGCGGCATGTGGATCCTGGTCGTGATCGCCTTAGCGGTCGCGCAGACCGGCTGCGTGCGCCGGAGGATGACCATCCGCAGCAACCCGCCCGGCGCGTTGGTGTATGTCGACGACTACGAGATCGGAACCACGCCGGTTTCGCACAATTTCACCTACTATGGAACGCGGAAGATCCGGCTGGTGAAAGACGGGTACGAGACCCTGACCGTCATGCAGCCGATTCCGCCTCCGTGGTATCAGATCGTTCCCATCGACTTCGTGGTCGAGAATCTCGTACCGGGCGAGTTCAGCGACCGGCGCGTGCTCAGCTACAACCTGGTGCCCCAGGTCGTGGTGCCGACCGATCAGCTTCTGGGGCGGGCCGAGGAGCTGCGCGGCCGGGCTCGATCGACTGGGATCGTGTGGACCTCTCCTTCGCCGACGGGCACGTTGCCCCCCCAGCCGGATGCCGTGCCGCCCCCTGCGCTCGCCCCGGATTCGAGCGGAGGGATGTCGGTCCACCCGCTCCCGCCCGGCTCGTGGCCCACGCCGATGGGGCGCTAGCCGCGGGAATGCCACCGGTCGGAGCGGTCGCCCACCCCTTGGCCGCGCACGATGCACACCTCGTCTTGCCCTCGACGCGGGGATGATGTTACACTTCGGCCACTTCGCTGAAGAGGAAGGACTCGCAAGCGAAGTGGTCTCGCAAGGGCCCGATGACCGCAGCGCGACAAGGAGGTCGCCAGTGCTCTCGAACCGGCCGATCCGGGTCAAGTTTCTGTTCGGGCTCGGGCTGTTGCTCCTGCTGGTGACCATCCTCTCGGGCAGCGGCCTGTACGCGACCTACGCCTATCGGAGTTTCGTGAAGAGCCTGAGTTGGCGGGCCGAAGAGCTCCCCCTGGCGGCCGACTTGAACCGGCAGGTGGCCGATCTGCGAATCACGATCCGGGAGCTCGGCTGGCTCCAGGGCCACAAGTTCCCCGGTTCCGACGAGAGGATGACCCTGATGCGGATGCAGAACGTCCGCGATCAGTTCTCGGCGGGTTTGGACAAGGTCGGGCAAACGCTCGCCGAGTACCGAAGGCAACTCGAACACAAGGGCTTGGCCGGATCGGGCATCGCCGATACCGCGCGCGAGTGGGAGACCGTCCACGAGATCGACGCTTCGCTGATGCGGGTGCACGGAACCATCCGCGACAAGGACTGGGTGCTGGGGACCGTCAAGGTCGGCCAGGTGAGCGCCGAGCTCGAGGACCTCCAGACGTTGGCGGCCGAGCTGCCCGGCCACCTGCACGGGAAGCTCCGCGGATTCGCCCACGAGGTTCGCGCGGGATATCGCACCCTGATCGTCGGCACGTGGACGGCCAGCCTGCTGTCGGGCCTGATCGTCTTTCTCCTGTTGAAGCTCGTCTACCGCTGGATCGTTCGGCCCCTCGGCGTGCTGATCGAGGGGTCGCGCCAGGTGGCGGCCGGGCGGTTCAGCTATCGCATCCACCTCGACACCCACGACGAGATGGCCGAATTGGCCGGCGCCATGAACGCCATGACCCAGCGGTTCCAGACGATTCGCGACGACCTCGATCGCCAGGTCCAGGAGCGGACCAAGCAGGTGGTGCGCAGCGAGCAACTGGCCAGCGTCGGATTTCTGGCGGCGGGCGTGGCCCACGAAATCAACAATCCCCTGGCCTCGATCGCCATGTCGGCCGAATCGCTCGAAGGGCGCATCGACGAGTCGCTACGAGCCGACGACGACGAGCACGCCGTCATCCGCAGCTACCTCCGCATGATCCAAAGCGAGGCGTTTCGCTGCAAGGAGATCACCGAAAAGCTGCTCGATTTCTCCCGCTCGGGCAAGGGTCGGCGCGAGAACACCGATCTGGCCGAGCTGGTCCAGGGCGTGATCGACATGGTTCGCCACCTGGGCAAGTATCGCCGCGAGAACATCGTCTTCGAGCCCGACCGCCCGATCGTGGCTTCGGTCAATTCCCAGGAGATCAAGCAGATCGTGCTCAACCTGTTGACCAACGCCCTGGAGAGCCTCGACGAGGGAGGCACGGTGCGGGTCGAGCTTGCCGAGCGCGACGGGGCCGCCGAGTTGAGCTTCGCCGACGACGGGTGCGGCATGGAGCCCGACGTGCTCGATCGGGTCTTCGAGCCCTTTTTCACCCGCCGGCACACGGGCCAGGGAACCGGTTTAGGGCTGTCGATTACTCATCGCATCGTTTCCGACCACGGTGGGGAGATTCACGCCGAGAGCGAGGGTCCGGGCCGGGGCTCGACGTTCCGCGTGCGACTGCCGCTTGCCGACCGCAACAAGGAGAGCGAAAATCAGTACCGAAAAGTCCCGCCCCCTCAAGCTGCTGTTTGCTGACGACGAGAAGTCGCTGCAGGAGCTCATGCGTCTCGAATTGCCCCGCATGGGGCACGAGGTCACCGTCTGCCCCGATGGCACCACGGCCGTGGCCGCCCTCGAACGCAACACCTACGACTGCATCCTCGTCGACCTCGACATGCCGGGGCCCAACGGGATCGAAGTCATCGCCAAGGCCAAGGACCTGTCGCCCGATACCGACGCCATCGTGCTCACCGGCAAGTCGTCGCTCGATACGGCGATCGCCGCCCTGCGCTACGGCGCCTTCGATTACCTCACCAAGCCCTGCCGCCTCATCGAGCTGAGGGCGGTGCTGGCCCGGGTGGCCGAGAAACGCGAGCTGGCCAACAAGTACCGGGCGATCAAGCAGCGATTGGAGGGCATCGAGGGCAAGTCCGACCTGATCGGCGCCTCGTCGGCCATGCAGACCGTGCGCACGTTGATCTCGAAGGTCGCCCCCACCGATTCGACCGTCCTGATCCTGGGAGAGACCGGCACGGGCAAGGAGCTGGTCGCCCGGGCCCTTCACGACCAGAGCCTTCGGGCCGAGATGCCCTTCGTGGCCATCAACTGCGGAGCCCTGCCCGAAAACCTCATCGAAAGCGAGCTGTTCGGGCACCGCAAGGGCAGTTTCACCGGGGCCGACGAGCACCGGGTGGGCCTCTTCGAGGTGGCCAACGGCGGCACGCTCTTCCTCGACGAGATCGGCGAGCTGCCCAAGGCCATGCAGGCCAAGCTGCTGCGATTCCTCGAGAGCGGCGAGATCCGCCGGGTGGGCGAGAACGAGTCGTTCACCTGCGACGTGCGGGTGATCTGCGCCACGCATCGGGCGCTCGACCAGATGGTCGGCGAGGGCGAGTTCCGCGAGGACTTGTGGTTTCGGATCAACACGTTCGAGATCCACCTGCCGCCGCTCCGCGATCGCAAGCAAGACGTGCCCGAGCTGGCCCGGCATCTGGCCGCCCGTTTCCGCCGCAATCTGCCCCAAGGCCAGGAGCTGTTCAACGCCGAGGCCCTGGCCGAGCTGTCGGAGCATACCTGGCCGGGCAACGTGCGCGAGCTGGCCAACGTCATCGAGCACGCCATGATTCTCTGCGACCGGCTTCCCATCGGTCCCGAGCATCTGCCGCGACGCTTCGCCTCGCGGCAAATCCACCGCGTCGGGCCCATTCCCACCGGCTTGACGCTGCGCGAGCTCGAAATGCAGGCGATCCACGAAAGCCTCGACCGGCACGACGGCAACAAGCCCAATGCCGCACGCGAGTTGGGCATCAGCCTCAAGACGCTCTACAACAAGCTCAATCAAGAGTCTCAGCTCGAAAAGTCGGCCTGAGCGATCACTTCGGTCACCGGTCCATGAAAGCGCGACAGGCACCTCCGCTGCGCTGCCGGGCCGGTCGCGTCTTCGTGGGAGCCCCGAAACGCGACGGCCGTTGAACCCGGTCGACGGCGGCTGAACCCGGCTGGAAGTCTGGACTCTCGCCCTGCCGGCGCTAGACTCACTCATAGAGGCACCCCTTGGCGAGCCTGCCGGACCCGGTTCAGCCCCCCCAACACCCATGCAAGGATTCCGAGCGTGAGAGTCTTCGTCGTGATCGGTGTGGTCGCAAGCGTGGCCGTGTTCGGATGTTCGCCCGGCAGCGAATCGACTGCCGATCGGGGCGCTTCGTCGTCCGACTCGGCAGCGCCCTCGGCCGACGCCGATACCCCCCGGGCGTTCTGGAGATCGACCGCCGAGGAGCCAACGCCGGGGGAACCGTCCCCCGAGTCCCAGCCCGCTGCGAAGCCGACGGAAACGGAGCCGCCGGCTCAGGCCTCGGGGCCGGAGATCCGACTTGGTCCGTCGCTCATCCTGACGGCGCCGGAGGGCTGGGTTCGCCAGACGCCGCGGATCGGGATGATCGCCTACGAGTATTCCGCCCCGGCCGCCGAGGGCGACGACGCCGATGGGCGCATGACCGTCATGGAGGCCGGCGGCAGTGTCGAGGCGAACCTCGACCGCTGGATCGGCCAGTTCACCCAGCCCGACGGCTCCGCGACTCGCGACAGGGCCCGAATCGAGAAGAAGAAGCTCGCCGGCCGGGAGGTCCACCTGGTCGACGTGTCGGGCACGTACCATGACGCGATGGGGCCGTTCGCGCCGGGTTCCGAGCGGGCCGACTACCGCATGCTGGCCGCCATCATCTCCACCCCCCGGGCCAACTACTTCGTCAAGTTCTACGGCCCCCGCAAAACCATCGCCCAGCACGAGCCCGCCTTCCGGGCGATGATCGAGGGGTTGCAGTAGGCGTCAAGAGACGGGCGATCGGCAGCTCGGCCCGGGGGATGATTCCAACCGCCCGCGGTTGCCGACCGATTCGTTGGGCCGTCACGTCGCCGCGGCCAGTGCCACGAGAAAGACGATCCAGGCGACCAGCAAGGCCGCCGCGGCCACGAGAAACGGCTTGTTGGGCTTGGGGGGCTTGCAGGGCGCTGCGGCGTGGCGCGGCGCGGGGGCGCGGCCGGCGAGGGGCTCGGGCGGCTCGGGGCGGGCGGCGGCGGTTCGCTTCTTGCGGCTCATGGGCGGGGGCGGCGGGCTAGCCGGGCGGAGTGATCTTGAACTCCTGCTGGAAGGCGGCGTCGAAGTCGTAGACGTCGTCGAAGTCCTCGCGGCGGTCGTGCGGGGTCTTGCGCATCCGCCCGAAGCGGATCAGGTTGAACACGATTTCCCCGAAGTCGCCAGTCGTGTGGATACCCCAATTATTCAGCACCGTCTTGGCCATGAAGCCGTACTGCTGCAGGGCGAATTGGCGGATCGCTTCGCACAGTTCCTGCCCGGTGACGTGCTGCTGGGGCTCGTCGGGGTCCTCGTCGGTCTCGCCCACCGGTTCGCTGGCGCTTTCGGTGCCCATGTGCAACACGTTCTGGGCGTAGGCCAGGGCGTCGAAGATGAACTCGTAGGCGCCGACCTTGTAGCGGGGGTCTTCTTCGAGCAGTTCGGCAAGCTCTCGCGACAGATCGTACATCGCTCACGCGGGACTCTGTTCACCCGTGGGTTGGGAATCGGGCGGCCGCTTCGACCGCCGCTCGTGGGGCAACCTGGTGACGTCGGCCGAGTCGACGAGCTTGCGGACCCGATCCTCGGTTTCGACCAGGACCTGGGAGGCGAGGATCTCGTGCCCCACGACGCGGGCCCGGCCCTCGGGGGTCATCACGCGGGAGCCGATCGGGGGCAGCGCCGCCTGCAACTGCTCGTAGGTCTCGAACTCGTACCGCAGGCAGCACTTCAGGCGCCCGCAGCGCCCCGAGATCTTCGTGGGATCGAGGGTGGCCTTCTGCAGCTTGGCCATCTTCATCGAGACCGGCGGCATCGACACGAGGTGGTTGTTGCAGCAGACCGGGTAGCCGCAGTCGCCGTAGTCGGCCATCAATTTGGCCTCGTCGCGCACGCCGATCTGGCGCATTTCGATTCGCGTCTGAAACTCGCCGGCCAGCATCCGCACCAGCTCGCGAAAGTCGACCCGCCCGTCGGCCAGGTAGTACACGACGATCCGTTCTCCGCCGAAGAGGTGCTCGACGTCGACCAACTGCATGTCGAGGCCCACCTTGGCGATGCATTGCAGGCAGACGTCGAACTCCGACCGCTCCTGGGCGCGTATCTTCGCTTGCTCGTTGAGGTCCTCGGCGGTCATGGTCCGCAGAATCTGGCCCGTGGGCGGGTCCTTGAGGGCCAGGACCGCCCCGTTCGACGCCTCGCAGAGCACCTCGCCGACTTCGAGACCCCGGCTGGTGCGGACGATGACCCGCTCGCCCCGGGCGTGGTCGTGGCCGCCGTGGCCGTCGAACACCCCGAGGATCCGCATCGCGCCGTGTCGGACGATGTATTTCGCCATGGGACCCGTGGACCTCGATGAGAGTCGTCACGTTTTTCGGACCGAAAACGGACGATTCGGAAAGCCTGCCCCGGCCGAACGAGACATGCAAGTATAACGGTCCCGCAGGCAAACGAAAAGAGATCAGCGCGACCGACCCGTCCGGTTGGCACGCGACCGCATCACCTGGTGAATTTCCCGCCTCGCCTCGGCTCGCTTCATGGCCTCGCGCTTGTCGTGCTTTTTCTTGCCCTGGCAGACGCCGAGGAGCACCTTCGCTCTGCCCCGTTTGAAGTACATCTTCAGAGGGACCAAGGTAAGCCCGCGCTCGAAGGCCCTGCCGGCGAACCGGTGGATTTCGCGGCGGTGGAGGAGCAGCTTGCGCGCACGGCGCGGATTGTGGTTGAAACGGTTGGCCTCGAGGTACTCCTGGATGTCGCATCCAAGCAGCCACACCTCGCCGTTGCGGAGCCGGCCGTAGGCCTCGTCGAGCGACACCCGGCCCTCGCGCAGACTCTTCACCTCGCTGCCGACGAGCACGATCCCGCATTCGAGGGAGTCGAGGACCACGAAGTTATGCCGGGCCTTGCGGTTCTGCGTGATGACCCGCTCGATGTCCTGGTCGGCATTCTTCTTGCCCGCTGCCCGCTGCTTCGCTGATCTTGCCGTGGCTGGGACTCCTCAGGTCGCAATTTGGACTTCCGCGATCGGCCGCCTTCGAGATAATCGGGGGCTCGGACGTCCGAACCGCCGCTACGAGGCCGCCTCTCCCCTTTTACTTCAAGAACCGACCAACGACAAGCTCCCGAGCCTTGGAATGCCCCCTCTCCCGTCGGAGCACAACTTCGAATCCCCCGCTCTGGAGGCGTATCTGCTTGGCCGAATCGACTTCGACCGGTGCCTGGCCTTGCAGCAGCGCCTGGTCGGCCGGGTCAACGGCCGCGACGACGGGCAGGTATGCCTGCTGTTGTGCGAGCACGGTCGGATCGTGACCATCGGGCGCAGCGGATCGCCCGGCGACGTTCGCTTCGACTCGCGCCTGCTGCGGACCGGACAGATCGAGGTCCGTTGGGTAAAACGGGGGGGCGGTTGCCTCGTTCACGCCCCCGGGCAACTGGCCGTGTACCCAATTCTCCCCCTGCGGTGGCATGGGTTTTCGCTGGGCGAGTTCCTCCTGCGGTTCCAGCGAGCCGTCGGCCAGACGCTCGAAAGCCTCGGCGCTGCCATCCAGCCGGGTCCCGACCAAGGGCTCTGGGGTCGAACCGGCCAGCTCGCCGCGTTCGGCGTGGCGATCCGCGATTGGGTCAGCTACCACGGAGCCTTCATCAACGTGGCCCCCTCGATGGGGCTGTTCCGGCTGGTCGGGTCCGATCCTCGACAGGGCCCCCCCATGAGTTGCCTCATGGCCGAGCGCCGAAAGCCGGTTAGAATGACTTCGGTGCGGGCCGAACTGATCCCCCGCCTGGCCGAGGCGTTCGGCTGCGACCGGTATCACCTTTACACGGGACACCCCGCGTTGCGACAGACGCTACCGGCGCGGTAGCCAGACCTTCGCTGTCGTCCTGCCCGCACGAATTGCCCCGACGTCAGGAGCCGCGTTTGAATCGTCCCTCCCCCAAGTTGCCGATCGTTTTCGACGGGCGTCCGCGTAACCTGCCCCGCTGGCTGAAGCGCAAGGTTCCCAAGGGCGACGCCAACCATTTCACGGCCGGGTTGGTCCGCGAGTTGGGTCTGGCCACGGTGTGCGAGCACGCGCGCTGTCCGAACCGCATGGAGTGCTACGCCCAGAAGACGGCCACGTTCATGATCCTGGGCGACGTGTGCACGCGGCGGTGCGGCTTCTGCTGCGTGGCCAAAGGCAAGACGCGCCCGGTCGACCCCGGCGAGCCCGAGCGCGTGGCCGAGGCCGCCCGCCGCCTGGGACTCGAGCACGTGGTCGTCACGGCCGTCACCCGCGACGACCTGCCCGACGGCGGCGCCGACCATTTCGTGCGGACCGTGGCCGCGGTGCGCCGGGCGACCGGGGCGACGATCGAAGTGCTTCCCTCCGACTTCGCCGGCAATCGCGAGGCGGTCGACCGGCTCGTCGACGCGGCTCCCGACGTGTACAACCACAACGCCGAGACCGTGCCGCGACTGTACGGCAAAGTGCGCGGGCGCAAGGCCGATTACCCCTGGACCCTCGAGATGTTCCGGCGGATCAAGGCCCGCAACGGAAGCATCCAGACCAAGACCGGCCTGATGCTGGGCCTGGGCGAGACCTCCGACGAGCTGCTCGACACGTTGGCCGACCTCGTCGAGGCGGGCTGCGCGATGCTGACGTTGGGGCAGTACCTGCAGCCCTCGCCGGCCCAGTTGCCGGTCGTGCGTTACGTGCCGCCCGAGGAGTTCGACGCCCTGGGCCGGGCGGCCCGCCGCATGGGCTTCGCCCAGGTGGCCAGCGGGCCCTTGGTCCGCTCGAGCTATCACGCCCGCGACATGGTCCGGCCCGCCTCGGACTGACCGCCATGCCCCACCACGACGTCGTGCTTCCCGACCTGGGTTTCGAAGACGAGCCGATCGTGCTCTGCCAGTGGCTGGTGAAGCGGGGCGGGCGCGTCGCGCGGGGCGATCCGCTTCTGGAAGTGCTGGCGGCCAGCGCCGTGGTCGATCTTCCCGCCCCGCGCGACGGCGTCTTGCGCGAGGTGCTCGTCGCCGAAGACGAGCGGGTTCGACCGGGGCAGCGGCTTGGGGTCATCGCGTGGGATGACCGGTGACGATTCGGCGCATGCGAGACCGGCGCTTGTTGCCGTCGGCACGCGGAGCACGGCGACACGCACCCCCGCCTCACGGCGTCGAACTCGTCGGCGGGATCGAATCGGCCGGGTCGTCGAGCACGATGTCGCCGGGCACGGCGAACCGGTGGATGCCCGGGCGTCCGCCGTCGTCGCGCTGGTCGCGGCCCACGCTGTAGAGCAGGTAGCCGGTGGCGGTGCGACGGTAGACGAGGGGACCGCCGCCAAAGGGGTCGTCGGGCACCTCCGGCAGGTAGTCGGGCACGAGGTCGTCGAGCGTCGAAACCCCCAGGAAGCCACCCAGCAACAGATCGCGGTGACTCCACCATCGCCCGAAGTCGGAGGGCAAATCGGCCGCCAGCGCGGCCGCCGCGGCAGCCACCACGGCGGACAGCAGAAGGTCGGAGAGCGAGAATTGCCAGCGGCCCCGGCGTGCGACCCACCACAGCACCCCGATCGCCACGACCGACTGCGTCAGGAACAAAAGCACCTGATCGTGCGCCGGGATGGCCAGCCCCAGCGACAGCAGCCCTCCCACGACGGCGATCCGCACGAACCAGTGCGGCCTTCCCAAGGCGGCCCACACGGCCACCACGCCCACCACGCTGTGGATCAAGAGCCCCACGAAGGGAAAGGCGATCGAACCGAGTATCCAGTTGTACGTGATCCAGATCACCGCTCCCTCCGGTTCTCAGTGGCGGACGGCAACCGGCCTCCCATCGGCATCGTTCTGGAACCGCCCCTCCGCGTCAAGCTACCCGTGTATTCGTCTTCGGTGCGCCAAGTCTTGGCACGCGTTGTGGGCAATCTCGATCTCCGTCGGGGAAACACGATAAGACCCCCGATCGCGGAACGTGGAATGCCCTCGGCGTCGGACGGAGCCGACCGGCCGCGCGATTCGGCCGGGTCGCGGAGGCGAAGAAGGATGCCGTGGACACCGGGCAACGGCCGGTCGGGATCGTGGGGCGCCGAGCCTGGCACGCGGCGCGATTGCGGGGCATAATGGACGTCTTTGGGCGAGCCAGACCTCCCGGATGGACCATGAACGACCTGGCCGAAATCGAGTTCGTCTCTTACCCCGAGTCGGTCCCCAGGGCATTCGACGCGATCGGCGCGGCGGCGGTCTTGAAGAAACAGCCGGCCGTGCTCATCAAGCCGAACCTGATCAACGCGTCGCCTTTCCCGATCACCACGTCTGCCGAGTGCGTCGCGGCGGTGATCGAATACGTGCGGTCGTGCAGCGAGGCGGTGATCGTCGTCGGCGAAGGTTGCGGCGACCCGGGGCTCGAGACCGACGAGGTCTTCGATCGGCTGGGATACCGCGCGCTGGCCCGGCGATTCGACGTCGAGCTGGTCGACCTGAACCGCGCGGCGCTGCGGAGGCTCGAGGATGCCCGGTGTTCGGTGTTCCGCGAGATGTATCTGCCCGAGATCGCCATGACGCACTTTCTCATCTCGGTGCCCGTGCTCAAGGCTCATTCGTACTCGCAGATTACGGGAACGCTCAAGAACATGATCGGCCTGGCCCCGCCGAAGCACTATTCGGGCCGCTTCGGCACTTGGAAGAAGGCGGTGTTCCACGGCAAGATGCACCAGTCGATCGTCGAGTTGAACCGCTATCGCGCGCCCGACCTGTCGCTGATGGACGCCACGGTCGGCATGCCCGACTATCACCTCGGCGGCGCCCGTTGCGATCCGCCGGTCAACAAGCTGGTCGCCGGGTTCGATCCTTACCGGGTCGACCGCCGCAGCGCCGAGCTGCTGGGACTGCGGTGGCAGCGGATCGTGCACTTGCGCCAGCGGAACGAGAGCGCGTCTTCAACGGAAGGCACGTGACGAAGGCGCCGCGCGCAAAAAAAGCCCCGAGGTTGACGGCTCCCAGCGCCGCGAGAGTCTCCGCCAAGGAGATCTCACAGCCGTCCACCTCGAGGTCGTAACCGCAAACAGCGCAAGCACTGCTTGCAGTACAAGTAATCTATCGGACGGCGCGCCGGTTTGTCAACAGGAATTCACGCCTGCGCGCAACGAGATCGGCGCGCGACGGCCGTTTCATCCTTCGGCGCGCCGCAGCGCGCCGACCAACTCATCGAATCGTTCGCCCCGGCGCCGGTAGTTCTGAAACTGATCGTGGCTCGAACAACCCGGCGATAGGACGATCGCATCACCGGGCGCCGAGCGACGCCAACACCAGGCAAGCGCCTCGGCCATGGTCTCGACCGCCGTGCAGGAAAAACGCGCGTCGCAAGCGATCGCGCCGCGGCAGAGCGCGTGGCGCACGGCTCCGTAAAACGCCGCGCCGCGCGCGCGCCCGACGATGGCCTCGATCAGTCGGCCGAAGTCGCTTCGCTTGTCGTGGCCTCCCGCCAGAAGCCACAAGGGCCCCGCGACGCTTCGCAGCGCGGCGATCGTCGAGTCGGGCGTGGTCGACGACGAGTCGTTGTAGAAGCGCCGGCGGTCGACCGCGCCGATCGGTTCGAGGCGCTGCGCCAGCGCGGCGAACGACTCGAGGGCCTCGCGAATCGCGCGGCGATCGCATCCGGTCGCGGCGGCCGCGGCCGCGGCGCACGCCGCGTTACCCCGGTTGTGCTCGCCCGGCACCCGAAGCGGCGGCAACTCGGCGTCGGGAAACGGCGCGACCGCGCGGCCGCGCACCAGGGGGCGCCAACCGGCGACCTCGACGTCCGAGTCGTTCAGCACGGCCACGCCGCCGGGCGACTGGCCCGTGATGATCCGCTGCTTGGCCCGGCGGTAATCGTCGTAGCTCGGATGCCAATCGAGATGATTCGGCGCGCAGTTGGTCACGACCGCCACCTCGGGCAACCGCGCACGTGCGCCGGCGTGCCGCAGTTGGAAACTGCTCAGCTCGAGCACGACCCAATCGTCGGCGGTCATCGCGTCGAGCCGATCGAGCAGGCTCGCGCCGATGTTGCCGCCGAGCCAGGTCGTGCGCCCGGCGGCTCGCAGAATGGCCGCCGTCATGGCGGCGGTGGTCGACTTGCCGTTGGTGCCGGTGATTCCGATCGTGCGGGCTGGGCAAGCGTCGAGGAACAGCTCGATCTCCGACGACCGCGCGACGCCCGCCCGCCGGGCAATCGCGAGAAACGGATCGTCGGGCCGGACGGCCGGGTTGACCACGACCAGGTCGGCCTCGGCAAAGTCTTCGTCGCGGTGTCCGCCCAGATGATACCGGGCGATGGGCTCCCCCCCGAGCGCCGCCAAGGCCTCGGCCAACACCCTCTCGTCGGCCAGATCGGTCACGGTAACGCGGCTGCCGCGCCGTGCAAGCCACCGGGCGACCGACACCCCGCCGCCGAAGTGGCCCAGTCCCATGACCGTGATCCGCCGGCCTTCGAGTTGCATGGTCTTGTTTCCCTCCCGCGCACGCGGAAACGTGAACTCCAGCCCCGTTCCCTGGTCGCGCCGGGGCAACGCTGGTAAGATGTGAGTTTCGACCGACTGCAAGAGAGTCGCCAGGGAGAATCCATGGCGGTTGCCCGGCATATTGTGCTACGGGGAGTCGAAGTCCACAATCTCCAAGGCGTCGACCTCGACCTCCCCCACCGAAAACTGATCGTCTTCTGCGGGCTCAGCGGCAGCGGCAAGAGCAGCCTCGCGTTGGATACCCTCTATGCCGAGGGCCAGCGGCGCTATATCGAGAGCTTCTCGGCCTATACGCGCCAGTTCCTCCAGCGGCTCGAGAAGCCCGAGGCCGAGCGCATCGACGGCATCCCGCCCGCCATCGCGGTCACGAGCAAGAATGCGAGCCGTTCGAGCCGCTCGACCGTGGGGACCGCGACCGAGACCAGCGATTACCTGCGCCTGCTTTTCGCCAAGATCGGGCGCGTGATGTGTCCCGGGTGTGGACGGGAGGTCCGCCGCGACTCGCCCCAATCGGCGGCCGAGTCGCTCGACCGACTCGAGAAGGGCACCCGCTACCTGGTCGCCTTCCGCCTTCCGGCCTGCGACAGCGGGGGGGGCGATCTGGCCGGGGCGCTGGCCGAGGACGGCTTCATCCGGGTCGTCGCGGGCGATCGGCTCGTCGATCTCACGTCGGAGCCGGCCGTTGCCACCGCCTTCGCAGAATCGGCGGAAAACGGTTCCCTCTACGTCGTGGTCGATCGCCTCGCCGCGGGCCGGGCCACCTTGGCGAGGATTCGCGACTCGCTCGAAACCGCGTTCACCAAGGGGCGGGGCGAGTGCTACGTCTTCATCGAGGACGGCGATTCGGTCGATTCGCAGGCGGGGCCCCGCGGCACCCCCTACGCGATCGAGGGCCGGACGTGGCGACGGGTGGGATTCAGCACCCAGTTCGCCTGCGTCGACTGCCACGTGGAGTTTCCCACCCCGGAACCCCGGCTGTACAGCTTCAACAGCCCACTGGGCGCCTGCCCCGCGTGCGAGGGATTCGGCAACGTCATCGACATCGACATGGAGTTGGTCGTTCCCGACCCGAGCAAGTCGCTGCGCGAAGGGGCCGTCGCCCCGTGGAACACGCCGGCCTACTCGCACGAGCTCGACGAGCTGATCGAGTTGGCCGACGACTACGACCTGCCGATCGATGTCCCCTTTGCCGAGCTGTCGCCCGAGCAGGTCGAGTTGATCGTCGACGGGGTGCCGGAGCGGAATTTCGGCGGCTTGAAGGGTTTTTTCGCGTGGCTGGAGCGGCGCAAGTACAAGATGCACATCCGGGTGTTCTTGAGCCGCTGGCGGAGCTACCGGCCTTGCCCGGCCTGCCGCGGCGCCAGACTGCGTCCCGAGGCCCTGGCCACGCGGGTGGGCGGTAAGAACATCGCCGAGGTGTCGGCCATGAAGATCCGCGACGCGGCCGAGTTCTTCCGCCGCCTCGACCTGAGCGAGACGGAGCGCCGGATCGGCCGGATGATGCTCGAGCAGGTGCTCGCCCGACTGTCCTATCTCGAAGCGGTCGGGCTGGGCTACCTGACCCTCGATCGTACCATCCGCACGCTCAGCGGCGGCGAGGTGCGGCGCGTGGCCCTCACCGCGGCCCTGGGCTCGAGCCTGGTCAACATGCTTTATGTGCTCGACGAGCCCTCGATCGGGCTGCATCCCCGCGACGTCGACCGGCTCATCGGGGCCGTCTTCGGGCTGCGCGATCGCGGCAACACGGTGATCGTGGTCGAGCACGAGGAGGCGTTCATTCGAGCGGCCGATCAGGTCGTCGAGATCGGGCCCGGGGCGGGCGAACGGGGCGGACGCGTCGTGTTCCAGGGCACGCCCCAGGCCATGGAGCAGTCGACCGACAGCCTCACCGGCGACTACTTGTCGGGCCGCCGCGGCATCGCCGCGAACGGCCGCCGCCGCGCCCCCGACCACGGCTGGATCCGCCTGGCCGGGGCCCGGGGCAACAACCTCAAAAACGTCACCGTCGAGTTCCCCCTGGGCGTGCTCTGCCTGGTGACCGGCGTGAGCGGGTCGGGCAAAAGCACGCTCGTGCAAGACACCCTCTACCCCGCCCTCTGCCGCCGCCTTCGCAAGGATGCCCCCAAGCCGTACGACTTCGACGACATCTACGGCGACGGCCAGATCGACGACGTGCTCATGATCGACCAGAGCCCCATCGGACGCTCGCCCCGATCGAACCCCGTTACCTACCTCAAGGCGTTCGACGAGATCCGCGCGGTCTTCGCCGAGACGGCCGAGGCCCGAACCCGCAACTACACGGCAAGCCAATTCAGCTTCAACGTCGACGGGGGGCGCTGCCCGGCCTGTCACGGCGAAGGCTACCTCGAAATCGACATGCAGTTCCTGGCCGACGTGTACATGCGGTGCGGCCAGTGCAACGGCACGCGCTACCGCAAGGAGATTCTCGACGTCACCTACCGCGGCCGCAACATCGCCGAAGTGCTCGAAATGACCGTGCGCGAGGCGTTCACGTTCTTCCGCGGGCGCGCCAAGGTGCAGACCCGGCTCAAGCGGCTCATCGACGTGGGGCTCGACTACGTCCGCCTGGGGCAGCCGGCGAACACGCTCTCGGGCGGCGAGGCCCAGCGCCTGAAGCTGGCCGGATACATGTCGAGCGCCAAGCGGGGGCGCTGCCTGTTCCTTCTCGACGAGCCCACCACGGGCCTGCACTTCTCCGATGTGGTGCAGCTTCTCGATTGCTTCGACGCCTTGCTGTCGGTGGGGCATTCGCTGATCGTGGTCGAGCACAATCTCCAGATGATCAAGGCCGCCGACTACGTCATCGATCTGGGACCCGGGGCCGCCGACGAGGGAGGATCGGTCGTGGCCAAGGGGACCCCCGAAATGGTCACGCGCAACCCCGAGTCGATCACCGGCCGGTTCCTGGCCGAGGTGCTCAAGCGGAACGGCGTTCCCGAGCCCGACGGCTTGAAATCGAACGTCCAGCCCGAAGAATGACCCCGATGAACCAACCGGCCGATCCTTCGCAGAATCTCGAGCGCTACGTGCGCCAGGTCCGCTACGCCCCGCTCGGCGAGGAGGGGCAGCGCCGCCTCATGGAAAGCCGGGTGCTCGTGTGCGGGTGCGGGGCGCTGGGCAACGTGCTGGCCACGTTGCTGGTGCGGGCGGGTGTGGGCTCGGTGCGGATCGTCGATCGCGACTTCGTCGAAACGAACAATCTCCAGCGCCAGATCCTCTTCGACGAAGACGACGTCGCCCGGCAGATGCCCAAGGCCGTGGCCGCCGCCGAAAAGCTCGCCCGGGCCAACTCGCAGGTCGCGATCGAGCCCGTCGTGGCCGACGTCGACGCGACGAACGTCGAAGCCCTCTGCGAGGGCGTCGACATGATCGTCGACGGGACCGACAATTTCGAGACCCGGTTCCTGCTCAACGACGTGGCCGTCAAGCACGGCATGCCCTGGGTCTACGGCGGGTGCCTGGGCGCCGAAGGCCAGACCATGACGATCCTGCCGGGCGAAACACCCTGTCTGCGCTGCCTGATGCAGGACTGCCCTCCGCCCGGCACCACGCCCACCTGCGACACGGCCGGCATCCTCGGCCCGATCGTCGGCGTGATCGCTTCGATCGAGGCCGCCGAGGCGATCAAGGTGCTCGGCGGCCGGCGCGACGCAATCTCCCGCGCCCTTACCGTGGTCGAACTCTGGGATGCCCAGATCCGCCAGGTCGACGTCTCCTCACTCCGTGACCAGGTCGATTGCCCCACGTGCAAGGGCGGCCGGTTCCCCTGGCTGGCGGGCAAACAGGGCTTCCGCACGGCGGTCCTGTGCGGGCGCAACGCGGTCCAGCTCACGCATACCGGCACGAGCGTCTCGCTCGACGACCTGGCCGCGCGGCTCGAAGGCATCGGCCGGGTGGTGAAGAACCCGTTCCTGCTCCGCCTCGAGGTCGACCGCTACCAGATCACCGTCTTCCCCGACGGCCGCGCCATCGTCGCCGGCACCGACGACGTGGCCGCCGCCAGAACCGTCTACGCGAAGTACGTGGGGAACTGATCGAATCGCGCTCGGCCCCCGGGCCGTCTCGATCCGTCGGCCCCGAGCGAAACCGCAAGCGTCAGGCCAATCCGTACCCTTTCGTCGCCGAGTCAATCTTCCCGGTGCACGAGATCGTATCGCCACTGGCCCCGGTCGCCGCGATTCCCGTCGAGGCGGAACGCACCGCCGAACACGGTCGAGCCCTGATAGCCGCCCGGCTGCACCGAAGCGGCGCAAAACCCCGACGGTCCGCGGTGATGGATGCGAAACACCAGCTCGCTGCCCCGCGCGTCGGCCAGCCAGAACTCGGCGACGCCGGCGCGGAAGTAGGCATCGGGCAGGCGCCGCGTATCCTTCTCGACCGAGGCGTCGCTGACGATCTCGACGATCAAGTCGGGCGGGCCTTCCAACTCGACGTAGCGCCCGGGCCCCGCCCCCGCCTTGGGCACCAGGCGAACGCGGCCCGACTCGAGGCGATCGTGCGAGACGAACACGACGTCGGGCTCGACCGACAGCTCGGCCTCGGGACACGAAACCCGCGTGCTGTCGGTGAACAAGTGCCCCAATTCGAGGCGCTTGACCTGCTGATGCAGCGTGGAGACGATCTCCGTCTTCAGCGTGCCGTGGCAGAACAGGTCTTCGGGCGACATGTCGACCTCGATTCGGCCCGCAAGGTAGTCGAAGCGTCCTCGCTCGGGAAAGCGGTCGGAGAGGGCCCACGCGCGGAAATCGGCCAGCGATCGCAGATCCATGGGGATTTCGACACGCTCTTCGAGGATCACGGCGCTTGCCATGGCGGATTCAAGCCTCTCGGTGCACGAGATCGTATCGCCACTGGCCCCGGTCGCCGCGATTCCCGTCGAGGCGGAACGCACCGCCGAACACGGTTGAGCCCTGATAGCCGCCCGGCTGCACCGGGGCGGCGCAAAACCCCGACGGTCCGCGGTGATGGATGCGAAACACCAGCTCGCTGCCCCGCGCGTCGGCCAGCCAGAACTCGGCGACGCCGGCGCGGAAGTAGGCATCGGGCAGGCGCCGCGTATCCTTCTCGACCGAGGCGTCGCTGACGATCTCGACGATCAAGTCGGGCGGGCCTTCCAACTCGACGTAGCGCCCGGGCCCCGCCCCCGCCTTGGGCACCAGGCGAACGCGGCCCGACTCGAGGCGATCGTGCGAGACGAACACGACGTCGGGCTCGACCGACAGCTCGGCCTCGGGACACGAAACCCGCGTGCTGTCGGTGAACAAGTGCCCCAGATCGAGGCGTTTGACGCGCTCGTGCAGCGCGGCGTAGATCTCGCCTTTGAGCGTGCCGTGGCAAAACAGGTCTTCGGGCGACATGTCGACCTCGATTCGGCCGCCGAGGTAGTCGAAGCGTCCTCGCTCGGGAAAGCGGTCGGAGAGGGCCCACGCGCGGAAGTCGGCCAGCGATCGCAGATCCATGGGGATTTCGACTCGCTCTTCGAGGATCACGGCGCTTGCCATCGGCACAGTCCCCTGGGGCGTCGGACGATCGGGGCGCACTCGACAGCGCCCCCCCACTACCCCTATCTTACGGCCGGTTGGCACGCCAAGCAAACTGCCCGCCCAGGGGCGGGGCATTGCCGCGTCGCAAGTTCACGGGGCCAGCTTTTTTATGAGCCACGCCATGTTTTCGGCCAGCCGGCGGATCGTGTCGAGGCCCTCTTGGTCGTTCCGCACTTCGCCCTTTTCGCGGCCGATCGCGCAGTTCCAGTAGGTCGAGCCCGGCACGATCATCTCGCTGAGAAGGAAGAAGTAGTTGAGCTGGGCGAAAGTGAAGTTGTGGCCCGCCCGCCGGGCCACCACGACGGCGGCCCCGACCTTGCGGCGGAGGAAATTCCCGTTGGCCCGGGCCACGTATCCCACCCGATCGAGCAGGGCCATGGTCTGCGGCGTGGCCGAGCCGAAGTAGACCGGCGAGCCGACGACGATGCCGTCGGCCTCCATGAACCGTTCGATCATGCCCTCGAAGGCCGGATCCTCCTGCACGCAGCCGATCGAATCGGAGCGCACGCACCCCAAGCACGCCATGCAGGGTTTGATCGGGCGGTCGGCCAGCGACAGGAATTCGGTGTCGATGCCCTCGCGCGACATCACGTCCAAGGCGAGATTCACCAGAATGTCGGTATTGCCGTTGGGGCGAGGGCTGCCCGAAATGCCCAGGACTTTCATGCGATCTACCTCCCGGAAGCCGTGCGAACTTGGGACCATTATAACCGGGCGGCGTGCGGGGCCCAAGCGGGCCGCCCGCGCGGGCTCTGGCCTTCCCTTCCGTCGCCTGATATGCTGCGCCGAGTCTTCATCAGGCAAGAGGAGGATTCCCTGTGACGAGCATCCGATTGCGTGGGCTGGGCGTAGGGCTGGCCGTTGTGATTCTTCTGTCGGGTTCGGTTCAACCGTGCCGGGCCGAGCCGGCCGTCGGCGCGAAGGGCATGGTGGCGACGGTCCATCCGCTGGGCACGCAGGCGGGGGTCGACGCCTTGCGGCGCGGGGGCAACGCGGTCGACGCGGCCGTGGCGGCCGCGCTGACCCTGGGCGTCGTCGACGGGCGCAACGCGGGCATCGGGGGCGGGTGTTTCATCCTCCTCCGCAGGGCCGACGGGCGATTGGCGGCCATCGACGGGCGCGAGACGGCGCCCGGGGCGGCCACGCGCGACATGTACCTCCGCGACGGCCGGCCTCAGCCCGAGCTGAGCCTGACCGGCCCGCTGGCCTCGGGCGTGCCCGGCGCCCTGGCCGCGTACGATCGGGCCCTCGAAGAGCACGGGCGGCTTGCCCTGGCCGACGTGCTGCGCCCGGCCGCCGAGATCGCCGAGCAAGGGTTCCCGATCCAGCGGTCCTATGCCGGCGCGATCGCCGGGGCAGCCGACAAGCTGGCCCGCTTCGAGGGCTCGCGGGCGGTGCTTCTCAAGGCGGATGGAACACCCTATCAGGCCGGCGAGGTGCTCAAGCAGCCCGACCTGGCGCGCACGTACCGGGCGATCGCCGAGCGCGGGCCGGAGTGGTTCTACCGGGGCCCGTTCGCCGAGAAGGTCGGCCGATGGATGGCGCAGAACGGCGGCATCCTGTCGGCCGACGACTTCGCCCGTTACGAGCCCCGGGGCCGCGAACCCGTGGTCACCCGATACCGGCAGTACACGATCGTGGGATTTCCGCCGCCCAGCTCCGGGGGAGTGCACGTCGCGCAGATTCTCAACGTCCTCGAACGATTCGACCTGCGGGGGCTCTATGACGAAGACCCGGCCAGGTTCTACCACGTCGTGGCCGAGGCCATGAAGCTGGCCTTTGCCGACCGGGCCCACTGGCTGGGCGATCCCGATTTCGCCGACGTGCCCCGGGGGCTGGTCGACAAGGCCTACGCCGCCGAGTTGGCCGGGCGCATCGCGCCGGACAAGGTGGCCCAGGTCGCCGAGCACGGCGAGCCGCCCGGCTGGCAGCACGATCATTTCGGCAAGCACACCACGCACGTCGCCGCCGCCGACCGCGAAGGCAATTGGGTGGCGATCACGGCCACGGTCAACACGGGCTTCGGGTCGAAGGTCATCGTGCCCGGCACGGGCGTCGTCCTGAACAACGAGATGGATGATTTCTCGGTCGCCCCGGGCGTTCCCAACGCCTTCGGGTTGCTGGGGGCCGAAGCCAACGCGATCGCCCCGGGCAAACGCCCCCTGTCGAGCATGAGCCCCACGATCGTGCTGGAAGGCGACAAGCCGATCCTGACCGTGGGCGCGGCCGGTGGACCCAGGATTATCACGGCCGTGTTGATGACGCTCGTCTACCGCCTCGATCTCGGCATGGACGTGCCGGCCGCCCTGGCGGCGCCGCGAATGCATCACCAGTGGCGGCCCGATCGCCTGCTGGTGCAGTCGACGCTCGATGGGGAGATCGTTGCGGCCCTCGAGGCGTTGGGCCACGATGTCCGGGGCACGCGGTCGCTGGGCGCGGCCCAAGCCATCGGCATCACGGGCGACGCGGGACGGTTCGTCGGCGCGCACGATCCGGCGGTCGAGGGCCGGGCGGCGGGGTGGTGAGACGCGCGGCGATTCCCGGCCCGACGCCGCTCACCCGGCGTCGAGCTTGAGGATCTCGCGGAGCCGACGATCGTCGAGCCCGTCGATTACCCGCGAAGCCACGGAAAAATCGTCGTCGCGGCTGTACTTCCCGGGAACCGCCACGACGAACGCGCCGGCGGCGGCGGCCGAGCGGCAGCCGATCGGGCTGTCTTCGAGCACGAGCATTTCCGCCGGATCGATGTGGAAGCGGCGGGCGGCTTCGAGGTAGATCTCGGGATGGGGCTTGCCGTGGGACACGTCCTGGGCCGTCAGCGTAAAGGCGAAGCGGGGCTTCATCGCGAACCGCGCGAGCACGGTCTCGAGCACGTTGCGCGTGCTGCTGGTGCAGATCGCCTTGGGGATCGCGGCGGCCTCGAGGGCGTCGAGCAGGTCGAGCAGGCCGGGCATCGGCGCCAGCACCTCGCCGAGCAGGCGGAGGCAGATCTCCTCCGACTCGGCCGCCAACTCCTCCCACGATTCGTCGAGCGAGCACCAGCGGATCATCTCCTCGAAGCAAGCCTGGGGCGGGCGGCCCAGCACGGCAAGGTTCAGCTCCCAGGTGAACTCGTGTCCCCGCCGCGCGAGCAGCTCGGTGCCGACCTGGAAATAGACGTCCTCGGTGTTGAACATCAGGCCGTCCATGTCGAAGACCACGGCGCGCGGAACATTCATGGAGATTGCACGGCAAGGGGACCACGGGAGATCGGAGACTGCCAAACCCCCCAGCATAGCACGCCGCCTCAACGGCGGCCAGCGGGGTCCGCGCGACGGCTACAGGGCCTTGCGCACGCGCCGTTGGCGCCGGCCGAAAACGGGCTTGGCCGGCGGCACGGGAGCGGCCGCCGGCTTCGTGAAGGCCTCGAAGTCGGGCAGCTCTTCGCGCTGGAGTTGCCGGTTGATTCGCATCTCGATCCGCGTCAGCTCGTTGCCTTCCTCGGGGGTGACGAACGTGAAGGCCACGCCTTCGCGGCCCATGCGCCCCGTGCGCCCGACCCGGTGGACGTAGTCGTCGCAGAACTCGGGGGTGTCGTAGTTGATGATGTGGGAGATGCTCGTCACGTCGATTCCCCGGCCCACCACGTCGGTGGCCGCGAGAAAGCGGATCTTGCCCTCGCGGAACTGCGACATGACGCGGTCGCGCGTATGCTGGGGCAGGTCGCCGTGGATCGAAGCCACCTGGTCGAACTCCTTGGCCAGGCGCTGGTGCACCTTCTCGGTGCCCCGTCGGGTGCGGCAGAAGACGATCGCCTGGCGCGGGTCCTCGCGGCGGATCAATCGCACCAGCAGGTCGAACTTGCGCTCCGGATCGACCGTGAAATAGAACTGCTCGATCGTCTCGACGCCGATGTCCGTGGGCGAGAAATCGAGCATTTCGGGATCGCGCATGTACTGCCGGGCCAGGCGCATGACCGGCGGCGGGATCGTCGCGCTTAACAGAAGCGTCTGGCGAGCCTCGGGGCAACGGCGCAGGATCTTCTCGATGTCGGGCCGGAACCCGATGTCGAGCATCCGATCGGCCTCGTCGAGCACGACGAAGCGGATTCCCCCGAGGCGCAGCGTGCCTCGACCGATGTGGTCGAGCACGCGCCCGGGCGTGCCCACGATCAGATCGGCCCCGCGGCCGAGCCGCTCGGTCTGCGGGCGGATGGGCTTGCCTCCGTACAGCGCGACCGTGGCCAGCTTGCGACCGGCCGAGAGCTTGACGATCTCGTCGCGAACCTGGACGGCCAGTTCCCGGGTGGGCGTGAGAATCAGCGCTTGGGGACCGGCCGACTTGTCGCGGGGTTCGAGCCGTTCGAGGATGGGGATCGCGAAGGCCGCGGTCTTGCCCGTCCCGGTGCGGGCCTGGCCCATCAGGTCGGCGCCTTCGAGGGCCTTGGGCACCAAGCCCGCCTGAATGGGAGTCGGCTCGACGTATCCGGCCGCCGCCAGCGCCTGAAGCATCACGGGCGACAGGGGCAAATCGCCAAACGGCGGGGGCGGCGCGTCGCTGGCCGCCGCCGGGGCAGCAATCGGTTGCGGTTCCTCGGCGGGCGCCTCGGCGACGCGCTTTCGGGGACGACGCCTCCGTCGGCGGGCCGCCGGCTCGGCGCCTCCGGCCTCGGGCTTGGCGGAAGAGGCCTGTTCACGAGGCCCCGAAATCGCCTCGTCGCCGGAGGAGTGGCCGCCGGGGTGGGTCTTCTTTCTGCGTCGCTTAGCCAAGGGCTTTCCTTGTCCTGGTTGCTCGTCTCTTGCAGGAATGGACAGCGATCGTTGGGCGGGGCAGGAACGGTCCGATCGCCGAGATGCTGAAATGTCTCACGGTAACTCTAGCAGCCCGAAGGGAGTTGGTCAACACCATCGTGGGGGAACGACAAAACCCGCGCCAGAAGCCTCAAGCCACCGCCGCGCTGGCAACGAACCTCACGAAAACGCGGCCCGAGGCGCCGGTGCGACGATTCCCCGCACCGCGCCACACCTACGAGCGGCCCGCCTTCGGCTTGAGGATGACCAGGGCGATCACAATCGGCAGGGCAATCAGGAACCACCTCGGCCGGACCGCCAGAATCGCAAGCAGCAGCGGGATCACGCCGATCAGCCACGCGGGCAGCCGGTTCACCTCGGGATAGGCCAGCCAGAGAACCGCCATGCACGGCCCCAAACGCCAGCATGCCGCCATGACCGGCGTGTACCAGTCGGCCTCGACGGGCCACCTCCACAGCGCCCATGCGGCAGACAGCAGAATGACGGCAATCACGCCGATGGCGTGGCGCCGATAGGCGGTGGGAATCATCGCGTCAGGCTCACCGGGGCGAGGAAAACGAAATCTTCAATCTCCCATCCTCAGCTCGCCGAGCATGGAGACGAGTCGCCCGACCTCTTCGTCCGTGTTGTAGTGCAGCAGGCCGATGCGCAGCAGGCCGTCGGGTTCGAGACCCAGAGCTTCGGTCAACGGCAGGGCATAGAAATTGCCGTGCCACACGAAGATGCCGCGCCGCGCGAGCAACTCGGCCAGTTCCCGGGGACGCAACCGGCGGTGGGTGACGGCCACGGTCGGCACGCGCCGGTCCACCGGATCGGGCCCAGCGATGCCCCGCACGGTCACTTCGGGCAGTTCGGCCAGTCGGTCCAGCAGATCGGCGACCAGGCGACGCTCGTAACGCTCGATGGCCCGATAAGCCGCCGCCAGGGCGGCCCGCCGGTTGGGCTCGTTGCCCGCCAGCGTGCGCCCCAAGTCGGCCAGATACTCGACCGCCGCCAGCACCCCGGCGATGCCCTCGTGGTTTTGCGTGCCGGTCATCCACCGGCCGGGCAGGTCGTCGGGGGCGGGCCGGACCTTGTACGGCTCCAATTCGGCCAGCAGCTCCCGCCGGCCCCACAGCACGCCCACGTGCGGGCCGAAGAACTTGTAGGCCGAACAGGCCAGAAAGTCGCATCCCCACCGCTCGACGTCGACGAGCCGGTGCGGAGCATAGTGCACCGCGTCGAGAAAGACCAGCGCCCCGGCGTCGTGGGCCAGCCCGACGATCCGGTCGACGGGGGTGATCGTTCCCACCGCGTTCGATGCGCACGCCACCGCGACCAGCCGGGTTCGCGGCGAGAGCTTCGCGCTCAGGTCGGCCAGATCGAGCGTGCAATCCTCCGGTCGGATGTCGACGTGTCGCACCGTGGCGCCCGCGTCGCGCGCCGCCAGCACCCACGGCGACACGTTCGCGTCGTGATCGAGCCGGGTAACGACGATTTCATCTCCCGGGCGCCAGGTTCGCGCAAGCGACCGCGAAAGGGCGAAGGTCAGGCTGGTCATGTTGGGTCCGAACACGACCGTGTCGGGGTCGTCGGCCCCCAGAAAGTCGGCGACCGCGCGATGGGCCTCGGCAAGCATCGCGTCGCTATGCCGGCTGGTCGCGAACGCGCCGCCGTGGTTGGCGTTCATGCGGACCAGGTAATCGACCATCGCGTCGATGACCCGTTGGGGCACCTGGCTGCCGGCCGGTCCGTCAAAGAACACGGCGGGCCGGCCCGCCACGCATTGCGACAGGGCCGGAAACTGCCGCCGGCACCACGCGACGTCGAGGGGTGGGAGTTCAGGCGATTCGCACATGCGGGCCATGATAAACGCTTCGGCCGGCTCCAACCACCCGGCCGCGACGATTCGCGCCATCTCGCCCGATGCCGTGCCCTCCGGTCGCAAGGACGATTGCCGGAGTCGGAGTCAGGGTCGCACGACGCGTGAGACCGTCTCGATCATTCTCGCCACGCGTTCGCGGTATTCCAGCAGGGGGGCCGGATCGTGCGACCAGTCGTTGATCGACGCGGCCACGTCGGACGGCGGAAGACGCAGCGCCCGAGCGTCGGGAAGCAGCGCGCGAGCGGCGTCGGTGTCGGTCGCCTCCAGCCGCGCCACGGCGTCGCGCAGCGCGCACAGGTACTCGTGGTCTTCGAGGCCGTCGCGCAGGTTTTCTAGTCGCAACGAGGGGCAAAGCGTTCCCCGGCGCCCGGGATAGACCAGGTTGCCCATGCCGTTCTTGTGCTTGCGCCGGCCCGTGTGCACGTGGTAGATGTGCGATTTCCACGGCGCGTCGGGCCACTGGCCTCGGATGTCCCAATTCGTGGCCCATTCGCGATTCACGCACCAGTACAACATTCCCTCGACGCCGTGGAGGTAGCTGAGCGTGCCGATCACGCGGCAATCGAACACGGGGTAGTCGAGAAAGAAGTTCGGGCAGGGATGGCGCGGCGCGTCGGCCGCGTACCACCAGATGCGGTCGCCGCGCGCACGCATCGCCTCGATCACCTCGAGCCGGTCGGCCTTGCCGAACTCGTGCCACAGCGGGCACCACACGTTGTACAGCGGCTGCAATTCGGCGATGGGGAACGAGGTCTGCATCCTCTTCAGCTCGGGCCACGCCGATTGCAGAGCGCGGCTGATCATCGCGGCCGCGGGAAGATGCTCCATGTGCATCGACAGCTCGTCGAAGCCATAGAAATACATGAACTCATCGAGCCCCGCCTCGCGAAGTCGCCGGAACAGCGCCACCCGCTCGGCGACCCGCGCGCCGATCTCGTCTTCCGTGGCACCGCCGATCCGGCCGACGGTGAAGAAGTGGATCCGGTCGCGGTACTTCTCCAAAAACCGAAGGTCGGGAAACGGCGCATCGCCCGAATAGACGTTGCAGGGCGACAGACGATAGCGAAGCAGGAACTCGTAGATCGCCTCGCGCTGGCCGTCGGAAAGCTCCTTCAGGTCGTACCACTTGCGGTAGTAGTCCTCGAAGAAGCAGAACGCCGTGCGCAGCGACCCGCGCCGGGGCAACTCGAAGTCGTAGACGGTCAGCACGACGTCGAGGCGCTCGGCATGCTCGCCGGCGCGCAGGGTGAGTTGCCCCCGGTAGCGTCCGGGCGGGGCGTCGCCCGTGTCGATCCGGCAGAAGAGTGAGCCGAAATCGCCGGGCGGCGCCGACACCGGTGCGCCGTCTTCGAGGATCACGTCGGGAATCGGGCCCACGAAATCGACGGGCAGGTCGGGCTCTTCGGTCGTCACGCGCTCGATGCGCCCCCAGGCGACCTGGGCGGCGGGAATGCGCGCCGCGCCGTCGTCGCGAACCAGATCGGACACCGACACCTCGACCTCGACCGGCTCCGCGCTGCGACGGCCCAGGACGATCACCTGGAATCCCTCGTATTCGCGGCGCGCGGCCGAGAGGGCCGCGGTTCGGCGGAACGGGCCCATGCGGCGGAAGAAGTCGGGCGAGCCGTTGAGCCGATCGGTCGAGGGGAACACGGTGGCGGCAAAAGGCGCGTCCGGGCGCGCGGCTTCGGCCTCGAACAGGGCGTCGTACTCGCGCTGCAACTCGCGCCGGGCCTCGGCCGCCGCCCGGGCGCGGTCGCGTTCGTACCGGTCTTCCCGCCGGCGGCAGTCCTGGCGCAGCCGTTGCCACCGCGCCTCGTAGTCGGCGCCGAGCATGCTGAGGTCGCGCCCCTTGTGGATTCGCAGGTCGTCGATCAGCCCGCAGAACGAATAGGCCGAGCCGAGGGGGGTGGCGCCGTCTCCCGCCACCGCGTCATGGTTGTTTTCGATCAGGCTTGGCAGGCGAGTCCCGTTTTCGGAAACGTTCACCCGGCAAGCCGAGCCGTTGACGTAGATCTCGACCTTTCCCCCGCAAAACGTGAACACGACGTGGTGCCACTCGTTCGCCTCGAGCGCGACGGGCGTCGAGTAGACGAGCCATCTCCCGAGGGCGTCTTTGGCCTTCAGCTCGGGGCGCCCGTCGCGAAGATCGAAGTCGTAGTTGATCGCCTCGGGGGCGACGGTGCGGTCGCCTTTCCAGAGGATGGTGCGAAACCCATCGACCCGATACGGTTTGATCACGTATTCGACCGTGAAATCGTCGTCGAGAGAGATCGCGTCATCGTGGGCGAACCGAACGCGGCTTCTGCCCGTGTCGAAGAAGATCGCCTTGCCGAACACCCCCGGCCGGACGATTTCGGGCCCTCGATCGCCCTCGAGCCGGCCGTGGCAATCGCCCGCCGAGTCGCGCACTTCGCCGTCGGTCAGATCGAAGGTCCAGTGCACGGCCGGCGCGGCGGCGGCCGGCAGCGCCCACGCGATGGCGGCGGCCCAGAGCAGGATCCGGATTCGCACGTGCGGCGCGGCCTTGCCGGCCGGGCCGCCGCGATGCGCTGCCGCGCGACGAGTTGGCTGCGGCGTCCACGAAAGCCGAATCAGGCGCGCCGTTCGATCGAAAGCGATGGCGGTCATGGTCGTCTACCCTGCTCATCCTTTCCCGAGGCCGTCGGGCCGCGGTTTTGCCTCTCGCGCGTCAGGAACACGCGATCCACGTAGACGGCCTCGACTTCGTCCTTCTCGCGAACGACCGGCGCCGCCCAGGCATAGGTCAGCGGGCCCAGCACGTGAACCCCCAGGTCGATTGTCCGGTACTCCTTGCCGCGAATGACCTCGACCGGAACGGCCTTCGACACGACGCTGCGCCGGGTCGCGTCGTCGTAAATGCCGACCGTCATGGCCGCGCCGTCGTCGGTGCTCGCGTCGCAGCGCACCCGCATGGACACCCGCCAGCGACTGCCGTCGGTCACGCCGTAGTCGCCCAAGGGATAACTGTGGCACGCCCAGATGCGATGGGTGTTCGGCATGCGCCGCGTCATGCCGTTCGAGGCCGCGCGATCCTCCTCGATGCGATACAGCCCGGGCTGGGAACGGGGGATGTAGTCGGCCTCCTGCAAGTCGATCCAGTCGTCCGCGTCCAGTCGCCGGCACGACTCGGGTGTATCGCCGGGCGGAATGCGCTCGCGCAGCACGAACGAGAATTCGTCGCCGTAATCGTCGGGCACGAGCCGGCCCTGACGATACTCGCCCGCCCGGTGCTTGCGCAGCAGTTCGCGAAACTCGGCCAGGGCCGCGTGCGGATCGGCCGGCCCGCGAAACGCGACGCCCGTGCGCCGGGCTTCCGCCCGCAACCGGTCGTAGCGGCGCAGCCAGACGTGATCGAGCGGCAAACGTTCCCGGCGCACGCGCTCGGCCAGCACGGGATCGCCGGCCACGGCCTGCGCCGCCCGGTCGAAC
>Ga0334900_1001258_pt1 | contig 28529 bp, 27 predicted proteins | sample GraSluR3_MG_2_FD_207231 | JGI IMG/M metagenome (GOLD analysis project Ga0334900, IMG submission 207231) | Sludge microbial communities from methane-producing bioreactor in Wageningen University, Netherlands - Granular Sludge_31_08-R3 | ecosystem: Engineered > Bioreactor > Anaerobic >...
CAACTCCAACAGACTTGAAATTCCGACCACCACGCTCGGCAGTGCTACATCCTTCGCGGGAGATTTAAGCTTTAATACCTCTCTGAAAATCCAGGGGCGTTATTCCGGACGGATAGAGTCCAAGGGACCCCTCCATATTGCTCCCGGAGCCCATGTGGAAGCTGATATTGCAGTTGGATCGGTGGTTGTTGCCGGCACGGTTGTGGGGAATATTACGGCCTCCAAACGTCTCGAGATCGAAGCTACCGGGACTGTTATCGGCAATATAAAGACCCCGAAACTGAAGGTGGCTGAGGGGGTCTCCTTTCGTGGCAACTGCGATATGCTGGAGGGCGGCGATACTATAGATATCTTCTCCGCTGCTCCGGATAAACTGAAAAAGATTCTGACCCATACGCATTGACAGCATGGATCGATTATATAAAGAATCTTTGACTATTCTCGGAATTTCCCCTGAGGGGGTAAAAAAGCGCCTTGGCGATTGCGGGACAGAGATGAAGGAACCGGATTGTGTTTCCAGTGCCTACGGAACAACTATACGTTGGAATCCGGGCCATGAATCCGGAAATATAAAGCTTATTGAGCGGTGCTGTGCTCCTTTCGTCGTTCCCGGCGACCTGAGTCCCGCCAGGCTGCTTGTTCAGAGTGCACTCAGGGAGCGGGCTTTGCTGGTTTTTGCAGAGTCCTGCACCGGAGGGCTTGCCGGATCGATGCTGACAGGAATAGCAGGAAGTTCGGATGTTTTCTGGGGATCCATGGTTACCTATGCAAATGAAGCAAAAGAGCGGGTGCTTGGGGTTTCCTGCATTCCAGCCCACGGAGCAGTGTCCGAAGCTACCGTAAAGGCTATGGCGCAGGGCGCAATAGAGCTTTCCGGTGCGTCTGCTGCTCTTGCAGTATCTGGAATCGCCGGGCCAGGGGGCGGAACTCCGGACAAGCCTGTAGGAACTGTGTGGTTCGCTTTCATGTATCGCGAGAAGATGCAAACCTTACAATGCGTGTTCAGCGGCAAACGGGCCCAGGTCAGACGCAAAGCAGCTGCTGTGGCCCTGGCCGGACTCGCAAATCAAATAGATGGGGCTTTACTTGACACCGAATGGATAGCTGATTATACTTGTTATTAACTGTTTCACGCATTTATGCTCGGTCTGATGATCTGAAACCGGGCCTCCTTATATAACGTATAACGGAAATCCAAATCATGCAAATCTGCCAGGGTGTGAATATTGATTAATCCCCTACCACATGGAGTACATACATGGCCTTACTTCGTAAGCGTAGCACCATGAAAAACGCTAGTGAACACGAGGAGTCGCAAGTGGAAACCTCCGAAACGGCACAAAATGAATTAAGTCTTGCAGAGAATTCAGCGTTTCAGGAAGACGAAAGCAGTAACGGCAAAGCGCCGGAGGATACCCAGGAGTCTTCGAAGAAACGAAGGGTCCGAAAAAAGACAAGCAACGGAGAGAATGCTTCTTCGGTGAATGATGGTTCCGATTCAGGTTCCAGAGAACCGGCAAAGAGACGGCCAAAGAAGAAGAAAATCCGGGTGGAACTGATTAAGGATTCCCCGCTGGATGAAGAGAATCAGTATGAAGAAAGCAGCAGTGCCGATAATAAGGGACAGGTTGCTCCCAACGCCTCATCCTACTATCCCGACCATTCAAATCAACACGCTTCCGGAAAGGATCAGAACTCTTCCGGAAAAGAAAAAGACAAGCTGAGCATCAACGAGCTGACCCGTATGAATATGGGAGATCTTCGGGCTTTTGCCATCGACAAGGGAGTCTCGCCGGACAATCTTGGATCGATGAAAAAGCAGGAGGTTATCTTTGCGATTCTCAAGTCTCACACCTCAGTAGGGGGTGGAATAACTGCCTACGGTTCTCTTGAGATACTTCCCGACGGGTACGGCTTTTTACGGTCACCTCAGAACAGTTATCTTCCCGGACAGGACGACATCTATATTTCTCCTTCCCAGATTCGTCTGTTCAACCTTCGTACCGGAGACACCGTTTCAGGTCACATCCGCCCTCCCAAGGAGGGGGAGCGCTTCTTTGCCATGCTCCGGGTCGATTCGGTCAACTTCCGGGATCCCGCAGAGGCTCAGACAAGGATACCCTTCGACAACCTTACGCCCCTTTACCCGGAGATGCGGATCAATATGGAGAGGGAAGGCGGTCCTATCTCCACCAGGATGATTAACCTGTTCTGTCCCATCGGAAAGGGACAGAGGGGCCTGATCGTATCGCCTCCCAGAACTGGTAAAACAATCCTTCTGCAGCAAATTGCGAATGCCATTACCACCAATCATCCGGAAGTCTACCTTATTGTACTGCTTATAGATGAACGGCCGGAGGAAGTTACCGACATGCGACGCAACGTAAAGGGAGAGGTTATTGCCTCGACCTTTGACGAGCAGGCCACACGTCATGTGCAGGTCGCTGAAATGGTAATAGAAAAAGCGAAACGTCTAGTGGAGCACGGCAACGACGTAGTCATACTCCTGGACTCCATAACCCGTCTTGCCCGGGCCTACAACCAGACGGTCCCTACCTCCGGAAAGATTCTCTCCGGTGGAGTGGATTCCAACGCCCTTCACAGGCCGAAACGCTTTTTCGGGGCCGCCCGGAACATCGAAGACGGGGGAAGTCTTACAATCGTCGCGACTGCCCTGATCGAAACCGGCAGCCGTATGGACGAAGTAATTTTCGAGGAGTTCAAGGGAACCGGTAACATGGAGATTATCCTTGACCGCAGAATGGCTGACCGGCGGCTTTTCCCGTCAATCAATATCAAGCGTTCAGGGACACGGAAAGAGGAACTTCTGCTTACGGAAACCGAGCTTCAGAAGATGTGGGTCCTGCGAAAGGTAATAAACCCGATGGATGATATCGAGATTACCGAGCTGATGATTGACAGAATGAGTAAAACCAAGAATAATGAGGCCTTCCTGAGGTCCATGAATACCTCTTCTGTCGCCGATTAGGAAATATTGGCCCGATGACGTACTGCCATGACCGGTAATCATCGGGTATCTATAGATTTAGGAGTACGAAACATGAAGAGCGGAATACATCCGAAATACGAGTTCACTTCCATCAAGTGTGCTTGCGGGAATGTGATCGAAACCCGATCCACATCCAAAAACATCGAGGTGGAAATCTGTTCAAACTGCCATCCCTTCTTTACAGGCAAGCAGAAACTTGTCGACACCGCCGGGCGTGTTGAACGCTTCAAGAAGAAGTACGGCATCAAGGACGAGTAGATCCATCAATTTTCTTTATAAGGCGGGCCGGCTGTGTCCGCCTTTTTAATTATCACCCTGTATACCTCTATCTCCGATCTGACGCAGGAATTCTGTAGAAGGAATCTTGTTGCAATGGGCGCTTTTTTCCAGTAATATGGGTTAAGTACATTTTTCAAACGAAGCGGCCTACGGGTGTTAGTGAAGGAAGTTGAATGAAAGAGCTGCAAGCACTGCATGTCGAGGAGTTCGGGCGAAAGCCTGACTGCATTGCCCGGGCACCAGGGATAATAAACCTGATGGGTGAGCACACCGACTACAGTGAGGGTTTTGTACTTCAGGCCGCCTTGCCTCTTTACGCTGAAGTTGCCGTTTCCCGCCGGGAAGATGTATCCCTTCGTTTTTACACTGCAGATGCGGGGGAGCGAAAAAAAACCTCCGTTCCCAATCTTAAATACAAGCGGGAAGACCGCTGGGCCAATTATCTGAAAGGAGTCCTTGCGGAGCTGACTGAACGCGGAATCGAAATTCCCGGTCTCGAGTTCACTATCAGCAGTACAATTCCCCAGAATATCGGTCTTGGATCCTCGGATGCCCTGTGTACTGCCACAGCCATGGCGGTTTGCAGATGTCTGGGAATCGACTTATCCGATCAGGACATGATTGATGTTGCCTATGGCGCGGAGGCCCGTTTTATAGGTCTTTCCAAGGAGCCCGGTGATGTGGCGACCTGTCTGCTTGCCCTGCAGGACAAAGCGGTTTTTCTTGATATGCGGACAATGGAATACCGTCATATCGACTTGAAACTGAAAGACGCAGTGCTCGTTCTTACCAACTCCCATGTTCCGCATATAGACGCTGAAGACTATATTGATGAACGCCGGGAGGAGTGCCGTCAATGTGTCGAGCACCTTCAGTCCAGACGAAGCGGAGTCTCCCTTCGGGATTACACGGTTAAGGATCTTAAAAGCGGAATCGGCGTGCTTCCCGAATCCCTGCGACGGCTGTGCATGCATGTTGTGGAGGAGAACATTCGGGTTAAGGAAGCAATACAACTCCTGCCGGCAGGCGACATGGAAGCCTTTGGGCGTCTTATGTACAGGTCTCATGAGTCCCTGCGCGACTCTTACGAGGTCTCCTGCCCTGAGCTGGACTGGCTGGTGAAGAGGGCCAGCGAAATAGACGGTGTCTACGGTTCCCGACTGACCGGCCCGGGATTCGGGGGATGCACCCTTACCTTGATCCGTAAAACAGCTTTGAATGACTACATCGACCGTCTTGGGGAATACGAAAGGATCTTCGGTTTTGCCGCTGAAGCTTTTCCTTTCAGAGTCTCCAACGGCGCCAGGGTATTAAACGATGAGAATCCTGCTGACAAATGATGATGGAATAGAAAGTCCGGGGCTCAGGTCTCTCGAGGAGGCCTTGAAGGAACATGACCTTTGTGTCGTCGCCCCTGACGGCGAGCGTTCAGGGAGTTCGCACCGGATTACACTGAAAGCTCCGGTCAAATTCGCCGAAGCCGGCCCCGGTCGTTATGCCTGCAGCGGTACCCCGGCGGACTGCGTACTCTACTCGGTTCACGGGGCGATTGATTTCAATCCCCATGTGGTTGTCTCCGGAATAAACATCGGGCCCAATCTGGGCACGGATTTAATCTATTCAGGAACCGCCGCAGCTGCCCGACAGGCGGCCTTTATGGGGATACCCGGTATTGCTGTGTCGCAGCTTTTAAAGGAGAACCGTATAGACTACCGCGCCGCTGCCGATTTTATCGCGGAGAATATTGAGAAGCTGGTGAAAGTCTGGGATGAGGACCATTTTATCAACATAAATGTTCCCTATCCCGACCAGAGTTTTCTGGAGTATGAGATTACCTATCCTTCAAGAAGGATTTATCACGATACGGTAGAGTCCTATACCGCTCCGGATGGACATACCTACCATTTTCTTAACGGCACATTCCCGGACGCAGAGCCTGTGCAGGGATCCGACTGGGATGCAGTCAAGCGAAATCGTATATCCGTATCACCCATCTATCTTCATCCTGTTCCTGAATACGACATGGTGAAATTTGGAGAAAGGCTCAGGCAGTAGGGAACTATGGCGGCCAGTTTAAACGAAGCAGTCCGACTCTATAAATCCCGTCGATACGAGCAGGCCCTGAGAATTCTGCTTGATCTGGAGGATGATCCGGCGGATAATGTCGACATTTCCTATTACCTGGGTCTCTGTTATACCCAGCTTAAGCAATACGATGACGCCCTGCTGTATCTGGAGCAGGTGGTAACAAATCACGGAAATCTGCTGCAGATTTACCAGAGTCGCATGGTACTCAGTCTGATTTATGCCGTGACCGATCGGTATCGCCTGGCGAAGTTCGAGCTGGACCAGCTTATACGGGGAGGTTACGAATCGAGTCAGGTTTTTACCGTGTATGGCTATGTACTGTATGAGCTGTCAGAAATTGACGAGAGCCTGAGAATGCTGCAAAAAGCCCTGACTCTGGATCCTGATAACGCCACTGCCCTGAACAGTCTGGGCTACATAATGGCCGACAGGGGTATGGATCCAGCCACAGCGGTAAATTACTGCCGGGAAGCAGTAAAGATGCGCCCGGAAAGTTTCGCCTGCCTTGATTCCCTGGGATGGGCCTGTTTTAAGGCCGGACGGATTGAGGAAGCAAGGACCTACCTGCGCCGGGCCATGGAACTTTCCGGCGGTCATCCTGTAATTGCGAAACATATCCGTTCAGTTCTTGATGCTATTGATTACTAATGATCCTGACTGGAATTGCCGATAATGAAGTCAAGGAGGACCAGTATGAGTGTTGATTCCCTCGGGGGGATTAATACAGCCCCTGTGACCCATTCCGAAGAGCTTCCGATAATGGATATGCAGGACATGAAGCGAATCCTGATGCTCGGAATTCGCGGTGAAGTTATGCTTCCCCGGGAAGAGCATGAGGTAGATGTCTACGCCTGAGATAGGCTATACTCTGAGCGTGAAGCATTGGTCTTTCCTGATTTCCATTACAATTCTGCTCTTCCTTCTTCCTGTATCCCTTGTTTCTCAGGAACTTGACTGGGACGCTCTTCGCGGCAGTGAAGAGTTTCGTTTCGGGGTCCAGGCCTACAACAGCGGACTATTTGACAATGCCCTTATCTCCTTCGAGCGGGCTCTGAGTTACTCCCCCCGTGATCCGCGTTATAAAGAGTGGCTCGGACGGACCTATCATCGTCTGGGCCATGATGCTACCGCGCTGTCGCTCTGGAGGGAAGTCCTGGCCTCCGGTGAAGGAAGCGCTTTACTTCAGCAGAGGGTGGATGTTGTCTCCGCCCGCAACAGTCTGGAGAGGGAGCGCTCAACAATGGAACGCTTTGTCCTGGGGGAGGTTCTGCAGGGCCGGCAGGCGAACTACACCCTCTTTGCCAGGCCCCTGGGACTGGAACCCTGGCCCGATGGCAGCTATTTTATGACCTCTTTTGTAAACAACGAGGTATACCGTTTCAATCTCAACGGCGGACTTCTTTATTCACTTCAGGGCGGGGTGCTGGGCTTTTCCCGTCCCTATGATGTAATGAGATATTCATCCCGGAGAATCTATGTCTCGGAATTCGGTGCTGACCGGATTGCATACTGCAGGCCCGACGGGAGCCGGATAGTCCGATTCGGAAGCTCCGGAAGAGGGGCCGGGGAGCTCTCGGGACCTCAGTTTATGGCCAGGGACGACGAAGGCTACATATATGTAACCGAAGCGGGAAACCGGCGGGTCAGCAAGTTTACCTCTGAAGGTGATTTTATCCTCAGCTTCGGCCGTCGTGAAAGCAGTTTCGCGGGATTTCTGGCCCCTTCAGGAATTGCCGTCCAGAACGGGACTGTGTTTGTTTCCGACACCCGCCGCGGGAGGGTATATTGCTTCGACTTTTCCGGCAATTTTCTCTATGAAGCCGGTACTGATATTCTTATGCAGCCCGAGGGTATCTCTGTTTTCAGTTCCGATGAGCTGCTGGTCGCCGACGGGGAGCGGCTCATGATTTTTCATCCCGCTTCCCGCAGTTTTGAACTTCTTGCTGACTTTGCAGGAGATGGCAGACGGATTGTGGATGCTGTCCGGGACGTCAACGGTAACCTCCTTGTCAGCGATTTCAACCGCAGTGAGCTAGGGGTTCTAAGTGAGCTATCGGCCATGTATTCCGGTATCTTTGTTGAAATCGAACGTATTGACGCCAGTGGTTTTCCTGATATCTATCTGGACGTATCTGTCCGTGATCGTCTGGGTGATCCTATTGTCGGATTGCGGGAGAGTAATTTTATTCTCTCCGAAGGTCACGGAATGCCCGGTTCCCCGGCTCTGTTAGCCCAGGGGGACGCTCTCGACGGAATACAGGCAGCTCTGGTTCTGGAAAAATCCTCCTATACCCGGGGACGGGAAAAGGAACTCGCCGCCGCGGTGGAAGAGGTTCTGAACTCTCTGCCGCCGGGCAGTTCGGTACGCCTGTACACAGCCGGGGACTTGCCTGTAAAAGAGGTTCCACCGGGAGCTGCAGTTAGCGATTATATTGTTGCCGCTCAAAGATCTGCCCATGATGGTGTAGGTTTTGCTTTTGCTGAGACAATGCGTATGGCAGCTCTTGAACTTGCACCTTTGCGTGGAAGAAAAGTGATTATTGCTCTTGGCAGCGGCAGGGCTCCGTTACGGCGAGAGGAATCTGCCGCTCCTTCCACCCCTGTTCTGGCAAGTCTGCTGAGTACCAACGGTATACGCTTCGCCTATGTGCAGCTTGAACGAGAGCTCTCTTTCGATAGTGATGAGGGACGGGACATCTACTCCTTTCTCGCCGCTGAAAGCGGCGGAGGTCTGTATCCGCTTTACCGTCCCGCCGGGCTTGCTCCGGTCATAGGGGAATACGGAGAACGGCCCACCGGGCGTTATTATCTTAAGCTGGTTTCCAATATGGATCCGGATTACGGCAAACAGTATCTTCCTGTTGAGGTTGAGGTTGCATACTATAACCGAACCGGCAGGGATGAGCTTGGGTACTATGCTCCTCCTCCGTATAATTAGCGGTATGCAGGAGGACTTGCCTTCCGGGAGGATATTAAGCATCTTTTAGAGCAAAGAATGCGGAGGACTGGATATATATGTTCGACTATGTTGATTTTCAGCACAATGCAGGCAGTAATTCTGACAGGGACTTGAAACTATTTGCACTGTCCACCTGCGGCTTCTGCAAAAAGGCCATGGCTTTTCTTGAAGAAAATGCACTGGCCTATGATTATGTATTTGTCGATTTGATTGATTCCGAGGTAAAAAACAGGATCAAGGCGGAGTTTGAAGAGCGCTTCGAGAAGAAAATGCTTTTTCCCACCCTTATAGTTGATGATGAGGAATTCCTTGTGGGCTTTATAAAATTCTACTGGCAGAAACTGGCGGCATGATGGAAGACAAGACTACACAGGATGTTGAAAAATTTGTTCGTTCCGTAGCGGAACACAAGGGCTGGATTCTGAATCGGGACAAGGATTTTATTGATCACCTTGTTGAGGGCTTGAGGGTCAACCATAACCGTTACGGTTTCTATCAGTGTCCCTGCCGGGATTCCTATGGTACACGGGAAAAGGACAAGGATATAATGTGCCCCTGCGTCTATGCCCAGGCTGATATAGATGAGTTCGGGCAATGTTTCTGCGGTCTCTATCTATCTACGGGTTTTTACGATGACCATGATGATATCGACGGAATCCCTGAACGAAGACCGGAGGAACTCTACCCGGAATAAATTTGCGCCGAGTCTACAGCTGTTCTTTTACCAGCTCGACGGTTCCACGGGAAAGGTTTTGTCTCAGGATTCCTTCGTAAAACAGATAGCGCCCGTCCTTTGATCGCAGAAGGTACAGCCCTTTCCAGAATCGGGACAACCAGTTGTTTATTGAGATTTTTACCTCCGTCGCCATCTCCATGACGCCATGACGGTTTATGACCTTTTCCTCTCCCCGTACAGCCTTCATAGAGCTGAGGTTCAGGTTCTGGGGCTGAATGAACCAGAAGGCCCGCTCCTCTTCCCCCTGAAGGATGAAGTTTTCCATTCCGAAGGGAAAAAGCTGGTGCCAGGGCGAATTGTCGGGAATAGTGCATTCTTCGTTGATGCTATGGCGTCCATTCCTTTTTTTTATCGTAATCAGGTTGCCTGTCCGTTTGGCGCTGATGTCCATATCCTTGGAAAAGTCCCTGTATTCCCATTCCCGGGTGTCCCCGGTGGAGTCTACCACTATACGCTCGATGGACAGGATCGCGGAGTCACTGGTTTTGGTGAGGGTGTATTCCTGATTTCCCTGCGTTTCATCAATGGAGATCAGGTAGTCGGTGAGATCCCCCCGCAGGGTTTCATGGTACAGAAGGTCTTCGCCATACAGGGCTGCGACACTCATGAACAGAAAAACGGGTAAAGAAAGTAGAATCCGGAGCATAGGACCAGTCTAAAAAAGCATGCTCCTCCTGTCAAGGTTCAGAGCTGGCAGTTATGGTACTAATGGAGGATTTAACATAAAACTAATGCTATCCTTGGGCGCGGATTTTTATCCACAATTCCTCGTTTTCTTCAATACTTGGCAAAAATAGACTATACAGGTATTTTAATGAGGTAGTAGAATCCAGTTAACAAAATGCTTCCGGCGGCGGAAGGAGGTCCAGGAACAGCCGGATATATGGCCCCAAAAAAATAACGGAAATCTGTGAAATTCAGATGCGGACGTGCCGCTGTAATCGGTAAAGGTCGGTCAATCCACTGTCGTATATACGCGATGGGAAGGACCCGGCATTCAAACCGTAAGCCAGAAGACGATTTTCAGGGCCGGAGCAGAAGAGCTGCTCATTTTTTACCATTTCTCTCACGTATGGGGAACTGGGATTAAGAAGACCCGCCTTTTGTGCAATTCTTTATGCCCGTTCCTTCCTTACCCGGAGATTCTGCAGAATGCAAAAGAACGAAGGAAGGTACAATGAATCGTAAAAAACTGTTAGTAAGTATAGTGAGTCTCATCGTTTTTCTGATCATACCCCTTTTCCTCGGGGCGGATGAATCGACGGATTTGTCGGTTGTGGTAACCGCCGACCGGGTGGATAAAGCGGAAAGCGATACCAGCGCCACCGTAAGCGTTATCAGCGCCTCGGACATTGCCGACAGCAGCGCTTCCAGTCTGGTCGATCTGCTGGAAAGCCTGCCGGGGCTGCAGTTCAGGAGTTATTCCGGACCCGCAGAGGCCCAGGTATCCATGGGCGGCTTTGGCGAAAACTCCTACGGCAGGGTCGTCGTGCTGGTGAACGGCCGTTATAAAAACAACATCGATATGCGGGGGCTCAACTGGATGTCCGTGCCTCTTGAGTCGGTGGAACGCATCGAGGTACTCCACGGGGGCGGTGGTGTCTTGTACGGCAGCGGGGCTGTGGGCGGAGTCATCAATATCATTACCAAGGAGACCGATGCCCCGCTGGAGCTGGAAGCCGGCGCCTCTTTCGGCAGTTTTCTGACCCGCAGGGGGAGCGCCTCCGTGGGCGCGTCCAATGCCCTGGGGTCCCTGCGGGTCGGAAGCAGCTACTACTCCACCGACGGCTTCCGGGACAGAAGCGCGTCGAACTATACCGCCGCCAACCTGTCGGGAAGCCTTTACCCCACGGACCTGCTCCGTTTTCGCCTGGACCTGGATTATAACCGGAATTTTTACGAAATGCCCGGGGGGCTCACCAGGGCGCAGTACGAAGACGACCCCACCCAGGCGGTCAACAAGGAAGATGAATCCACGGAGCACGAGTTCGGTGCGAGCCTCAGCGGGGAGTACCTGATTGGAGATGACCTTGTCTTCGAAACTCTGCTGGGCTACAGCTACAAGAACATGGCGCCGGATATGGCGAGTTATCCTTCCTATTATAATCGAATATACAATACCTATGATCTTCAGCCGAAGCTCAGCTGGAAGGGAAGAATGGGAATAATTCCTGTTTCCCTGGTCAGCGGTCTTGATCTGCGCAGTTCAAGCCTGGCACTGGAAAACTACTCTGACGAAGACCGAGAAAACTTGACCAATGAGTTTGATGTTGCCCTTGTATCCGGGGGCGGATACATTAATTCCGATCTTTCTTTTACCGATTCCCTTGGTCTGACTGCAGGCCTTCGCTATGACGTCGCCAGGATCAGCGCGGTCAATATGGATGAGTCGGTGGACGACGCCAAGCTCCACACCGGACCCGCCTGGTCTGCAGGGCTGCGCTGGAACCCGACACCTGTATCCAAGCTGTATGTGCGTCATGAGCGGCTGTTCCGTTATCCCTTCACGGATGAGCAGGCATCCCTCTATGGATTTGGATCGGATGTTTTTCTTGATGATCTGGAGGCAGAAACGGGCCATTTATTCGAGCTTGGCGGTTTCTCCCGTCTTCCAAAAAATGTGCGTATCGATCTTCGGGCATATCTTCTGGACATGCAGGATGAGATTGCGTGGAATGATGCAACAAGTCAAAATGAAAACCTTGATGATACCCGCCGGATTGGCGCTGAAGGGAAGATTACTGTAACACCAATAAAGAGTCTGAAGATAACCAGCTCCTATGGATATGTATTGCCGACATTTTTCAAGGGAGAGGATAAGGACAATCAGATCCCCCTGGTTTCAAATCATGAAATAGAAGGCGGAGTTACCTGGTATGCCCCCGGCAATATTGAAGTATCCGCGGATGCTTCATTCCGCAGTGATTATTATCAGGCCGGGGATACCGCCAATGACCAGAAAAAAGAAGGATCCTACCTGCTGCTGAATGCCGGTATTCGCTGGAGATTTAGTCTTGCAGCAGGAGATATGTCTCTCGCCTTATCCGTGGACAATCTGCTGGATACCGACTATTTGCAGGTTGTTACCTATAACGAATGGGCCGATACCAGTTCCTACTACCCCGCCGCAGGCAGAAGTATAAGCCTCGCGGGCAACTACAAAATGTAGGAGCAATACGGAAGAACCATGACTGGGGATCAAAAGCGCATGGGGGCGGCTGTTGCCGCCTCGGCGCTGATTAATCTGCTTTTTCTCATCGGCATATCCCTGCCTCCTGACGGGACGCCGTCCGAGCCTCCCGGCATTGATCGCTTTTCTCCGCTGCGGGTGGGGCTGCTCCCCTCTGTAAGCGGAGAGGTCCGGCTGCCCCGGGAGGCACCTCCGGCGCCGGAATCTGCATCTCCCCCGGTCAAGGATGTGAAGACGGTGGAAGCTCAAAGAGAAGAAAAGAACCCCGAGCGGGATGCGGCGCCGCAGAAATCAGCCGAGCCGGAGGAACGTACGTCTGTTTTCCGAAAAGAGGGGCAAACAGACAGCCTAGGAGAAGGGGAGTTTCTTTCTGGCTCGACTCCTTCCCTGGCCCAGGGAGAAGCCGATTCCGAAGCATCGGAGGAATCTCTCCAGGACATGCGCACCATGTTTCTTGTGTATCTTCAGAGCGAGATAGCCGCTCGCCAGGAATACCCTTTCAGGGCGCGCAGGATGGGAACGGAGGGGACGGTAGTGCTGTCTCTCCAGGTCCTGGCGGATGGTTCGCTGCGCTCATACCGGATTCAGCGCAGCTCCGGCAGCTCGAATCTGGACCGGGCTGCGGAAAAACTGGTCACAGGCATATTTCCCACTTCCCGGACCCCGGGAAAGGACATCTCCTGTACCGTGGCTGTAGAGTACCGGCTTAATTGATCTGCTGAAATCCGGGCTACCCACACCCTCCGTGTCTGTGATAGAATCCCGCGCAATGCGAAGAATCATCATCCCGCTTAGCATCGGTATTGTACTTTTATGCCTTAGCGTCTTGGCTGCGGCCCTCGGATTGGCAGGAACCCTTGCCCCTGCTCCGGATGTCCTGCCTCAAAATCCTGTGTACGAATCCAGAGACGATGTTCCCCCTTTCGACTGGACAGTATCCAGCTTTCAGCCCCGGCCACCGGAAATAGAGGCGATGGCGGCGGTACTCCTTGACCATGAAACGGGGGCTGTCCTGTACGAAAAGAATCCCGATGATATTCTTCCTCCCGCCTCACTGATCAAGCTTGTGGTTATGGACGCGGTGCTTGATGCTGTTGATTCCGGAAGGCTGGATCCCGACACGGACATCCCGATTCCCCCTGCCGCCTGGTCGCGGAATGCTCCGCCCCGTTCTTCCCTTATGTTTCTCGGGCCGGGTCAGCGGGCTTCCCTGGACGACCTGATGCTGGGGCTTGCCATACCCAGCGGTAACGACGCAGCTGTGGGGGCCGCCCTTCTTCTGAACGACTCCGTGGCGGATTTTGTGATCTCCATCAACCGCAGGCTCAGTTCCCGGGGTTATGAAAAGACCCGTATGGTGGAGCCTTCGGGCTACAGTCTCGAGAACAGTACCACAGCCGCGGAGTTTGCCCGCTTTTCCCGGGAATATATCCTGCGGCACCCGGAATCACTTGCGAAATACCATTCCGTCTCCGCCTTCAGTTATCCTCGCCCCGAGAACATGCTCCCGGGGCATCATGAGAACACCATATATCAGCAGAATTTCAACCGACTTCTGAGCATCATGCCCGAGGCGGACGGTCTTAAAACCGGGACTATCCCCTCCTTCGGGTACAACCTTGCCGCCACTGCCCTGCGCGATGGACGGCGGCTGGTCTCTGTTGTTCTGGGGGTCCAGGCGGAAAGTACCAGGGCCGGTAACGATAAACGGGCCTTCGTTTCCAGTGGTCTTCTGGAGTACGGCTTCAACGAATACACTTTGGTTGAGCCGGATTTGCCAGACCCCGGCTCAGTTCGTTTGTACGGGGCTGAATACCGGGAGGTTCCGCTTTATATAGATGCGGCCTGGGCGGAGGACGGTAAAAAAATCGCTGTCCCCGGAAGTCTTGGAAGCAAGCTGAAAACCCATATCCGGGCTGCCCGCCGTCTGCGCGGTCCTGTGGCTGGAGGAACAAAACTGGGAGAAATTGTCTTTACCGTGGAAGGGCAGGAGGTTTTCACAGCACCCCTGCGGACTATTACCGAGGCGGAACAGGCTGCGTGGTGGAAGAGACTCGCAGACTGGGCGCTGATTGCATGGGAGAGATTTCAGGGAGAAGCTGTTCCCCTCAGAATTGATGATTATATGCGCTCTTCGACTGATCCGTCCGGCCCCGAGGTTGCTGATTCCCCCAGAAACTGATCGACGGGCATCAGTGCAGTCATACGTGCGAATCCCCGCTGCTTCACGGTGAGTCAGAATTCCCCGCCCATTGACAAAGCGGTGTATAAAACGTAGTGTAAAGAGGCCTCATATTCAGATCCCATAGGTACGTATATTATGCCGAATCGCGCCACCGATGCAGCCACGACAGAAAAAACGCCGCTGCAGCATGAAATAGACAAACGACTCACCTTCGCAATCATTTCTCACCCCGATGCGGGAAAGACTACCATAACCGAAAAGCTCCTCCTGTTCGGAGGAGCAATCCACATGGCCGGTGCCGTGAAAAGCAAAAAAAATGCCCGGCAAACGGTTTCCGACTTCATGCAGATGGAAAAAGAGCGGGGAATCTCCATTTCCACCTCGGTAATGGGTTTTGATTACCGGAACCGGACTGTCAACCTGCTTGATACCCCGGGACACGCCGACTTCTCGGAGGATACCTACCGTACCCTGACAGCCGTAGACAGTGTTCTTATGGTTATAGACTCGGTTAAAGGTGTAGAAGAGCGGACACGCAAACTCTGCGAAATCTGCAAGATGCGGAAGACCCCGATCATCACCTTTCTGAACAAGTTCGACCGGGAAGGCAAGGAAGCCATTGAGCTCCTCGACGAGGTGGAAGCTGAATTAAATATAAAGGCCTGTCCCATGAGCTGGCCGGTAGGGCAGGGAGCCTCCTTTAAGGGTGTCTACAGCATATACGAAAAACGGCTGATCCTCTTCAAACCCCACGATATTCAGAGCGTCGAAAGTTCCGTTGCCATTGAAAGCATGGATGATCCTCTTCTGGACGAAAAGCTCGGCTCCCTGGCGGACAGGCTGAGGGAAGAACTGGAACTCGTACAGGGGGTGTATCCGGAGTTCTCCATGGAGGAGTACCGTGCCGGGACCATTACTCCTACCTTTTTCGGTTCAGCCCTGAACAATTTTGGTGTCCGGGAACTTCTGGACGCTTTTGTGGATATCGCCCCGAGCCCCCGGGTCCAGGAGGCGAAAGAGCGTCTTGTGGCTCCGGAGGAGGAGAAATTTTCCGGCCTGATCTTCAAAATCCACGCGAATCTCGATCCCAACCACCGGGACCGGATAGCCTTCATGCGCATATGCTCCGGGATGTTTGAACGCAACAAGCTGTACCATCATGTGCGGACGGGAAAGACCTTTCGGGCTGCGAACCCGACCGCCTTCATGGCCAGTGAACGCAGCATTATCGATACGGCATTTCCGGGGGACATTATCGGTCTGCATGACACGGGAACCTTGAAGATCGGCGATACGATTACAGAAGGAGAAAATATCGAATATACCGGTATCCCCAGCTTTGCTCCCCAGATCTTCCGGCAGGTAATCAATCTCGAGCCCATGCGCAGCAAGCAGCTGAACAAGGGGCTGGAGCAGCTGACCGAGGAGGGGGTCGCCCAGCTCTTCGTTAAGGAGTATTCCGGTGACAAGCTGCTGGGAGTTGTGGGTATGCTGCAGTTCGAGGTTATCCAGCACCGTCTGAAGGAAGAATACAAGGCCTCGGTTCGCTTTGAACAGGCTGATTACGGCGGGGCCGCATGGATCGATGCGGAAGATTCCAAGGCAATGGAACAGTTCATGCGTTTCCACGGAAACCATGTCGCCCTGGATAAAGAGGAGGAGAGGGTTTTCCTGTACCGGAACCGATGGGCGGTGTCCAGGGCAATGGAGGAAAACCCGAAGATAAGGTTCTATTTTACTTCTGATAAAAAGGACCTTCTGATTCCCTGAACATAAACTACAAGGAGGTTTCGTATGAAACACACGGATATAATGCGCATGGAACGAGAAAAGCGCCGGGCTGAAAAAAAGGCGGAACGTATTTCAAAGGGAGGAAGCGAGACCCGATCGGTAAAAGACTTTATCGATGAACTGCACGACCTTTTTTTCTACGATGCCACAAAGATCTATAACCTCAAGGACAATGTTGAAATCATGGAGCTCTTTGAGGATATGCGGGAAGAGATCCCGGAGAAACAGTGGGAAAATGTTCTCAAGAAAGCGATCCGGAAAACAAAGGTCGCCCAGAAGGACGAAGCCTACACAGAGCTGAAGTCCATACTGGATGAACTGGAATAGATCGCCACTGTGCTTCAGCGAATATGTAAAAGTAATCCCTTCAGGTACTCTCCCTCAGGCTGATAGATACTGACCGGATGATCAGCTCCCTGGGAGAGTCTAGCCAGTATCTGAACCCTGCGGCCGGACTCGATCGCAGCAGCCCGTACCGCCCCTTCAAAGAGATCATTTCCCACTACCTGACTGCAGGAGAAGGTCATAACGAAGCCACCTGCGGGAACCGCGCTGATAGCCGCGTGATTTAAACGCTTGTAGCCCTGTACCGCCTGGTGCCTGGCGCTTTTGTGCTTGGCGAAGGCAGGGGGATCGAGAATAATAAAGTCAAAGTCCCGGCCCCGCTCTTTCAGTACCGGCATGACTTCGCTCTGTAGTGCCTGATGGTTTTCTTCAACGTTATTGTCTGTTATATTCCGCTCCATCATATCCAGTGCATGGGAGGAGGAGTCCACGGAAAGAACCTGCCGGGCAGCTCCTTTGAGGGCATATATGGAAAAGCCGCCGGAATAACTGAAGGCATTCAGCACCCTCCGTCCCTGCGCGAGATTCTGAACAAGCCTGCGGTTTTCCCTCTGATCAAGAAAGAACCCTGTCTTTTGACCTTCCTCCCAGTTGACATGGAACCTGTGGCCGGACTCAAGTACGTCGTATTCCGCAACGGGATTCCCATGGTAAAAGAGGTAGCGGTTCTCTATATCCGGCAGCCTGCGGCCTCCCAGGCAGTGCGCCGATTTATCGTAGAGGAGTTTTAACCGCGGGCCGGCGACCTGGGCGAGGGCTTTCGCAATCGTCTCGCCGAAACGATAGATTCCGTAAGAATGGGCCTGCATGACCGCATGGCCGTCGTACCAGTCGATTATCAGTCCCGGAAGCCCGTCCCCGTCGCCGTGGACCAGGCGGAAGGCGTTTGTATCCCCTGACTCCGCAAGTCCCAGGCTCTGCCTGAGCTTCCAGGCCGCGCTTATACGCTGGAAGAAGAGTTCCTCGTCTATGACGTCTCCGTCAAAGCTCATCATGCGAACAGCGATGCTTCCACCTTCCCAGAGACCTGTTCCAAGGAGGGTATTATCGGCCCCACGAATCTGGACCGGATCGCCAAGGGCAGGTTCGGATTCCTTTCGTGCTATGGCTCCTGAGAATATCCAGGGATGAAGACGCTTAAGGGATGACTCTTTGCCCCGTTTAAGGACTATTGTGCTGTAATTCATGTGTTACTGTATACTCATTACTGAAGGTATGGTGCGAATGCTTTTGAGGACCGTCTTGAAATCTTCCTTCCGGTCGAGTTCCATGGTAAAAAAGCCCGTCAGATTTCCCCGGTCGTTTTATTAAAGTTTACCCTCAATAAGATGCCCGCGGTATTTACGTATAGCTCCCTCAATCTCCGAAAAAAGATCCGAAGTCATGCGGGCTGTTATCTGGAAACGTCTGGTAGCCCGGGGGGTGGACGCTTCCCACTGGACCTCCACACTTCGTTCCTCGAATTCATTGATGTGGGCCAGATTGGGACAGTTTCTGCGATGCACAATGATTCCGCGGCCCCTGGAAATATACCCGATGATGTCGTCTCCTGTGGCGGGGGAACAACATTTTGCCATGGTGATCATCATGTTTTTCTCGCCTCCGATCTTGAAGGCTACCTTGGCCCGGTCGACAATCTGCTTGATTATCTCTCCGGCTTCCGGTGCTCCCTGCGGCTCTTCCTCTTCCTGCGCCGGGGGAGTCTCCTGTCGTTTTTTGGCGATGATGTTCTTGTCTATTATGAGGGAGTCGTCATGCTGATTGAGCCAGTGACGTATCTTCCCTCGGGCACGGGCGGTTTTTACGAACTTCAACCAGTTCACATGAGGATGGGCGCTGTTATTGGTAATGATGTCCACTACCTGAGTATTTTTGAGTTCTGTACTCAGGGATATTATGGACCCGTCGGCCTTGGCTCCCAGACAATGGTTCCCGACTTCCGTATGGATGTGATAGGCAAAATCCAGGGCTGTTGACCCCTTGGGAAGTTCGATTATATCTCCCCGGGGAGTAAAAACATAGATTGTGTCTTTTAAGAGTTCACTTTTGATTTCCGCAAGAAACTCGGCGGAAGAATATCCCCTTCCGTTCAGACTCTTCAGTTTATTGATAATTGCCAGGTCCTCGGAGCGAGTGCGGTCCCGACCCTGACGTCGCTTGTATGACCAGTGAGCGGCGATTCCCATTTCCGCGGTTGCATGCATCTGGTGGGTCCTGATCTGTATCTCCAGCTGCTTTCCTTCCCAGCACATTACTGTTGTGTGAAGACTCTGGTACTGATTCGATTTAGGCATGGCGATATAGTCTTTAAAGCGACCCTCGATGGGAGGCCACAATTTGTGGACCAGCCCGAGCAGGGTGTAGCATTCGCCTGTGGTATTACAGAGGATTCGCAGACCAAGAAGGTCGTGTATTTCGCCGAAGTTCTTCTGTCGACGCTTCATCTTCTGATAGATGGAAAAGAAGTGCTTCGCCCGGCTGTGGACTTCGATGGAGATGTTCTCTTTGCCGGCTTCCTGCTGAATCGTGCGCTCAACCTTTTTAAGGTAATCGGCCCTCTTGCGCTTCTTCTCCGTCATGGCTTCCTTGATCTGGGTATAGACCAGCGGATGAAGGTTCTTGAGGGCAAGATCTTCCAGCTCTATCTTTACCCAGGAGATTCCAAGCCTGTCCGCCAGGGGGGCATAAATGTCGAGGCACTCCTGGGCGATACGCTTGCGCTTTTCCTCGGGTAGATACTCCAGGGTACTCATGTTGTGCAGCTTGTCCGCAAGTTTTATCAGAATGACCCGGATATCCTTCGTCATGGCAAATAGCATCTTGCGGATGGTTTCCGCTCCCTGAACGCTTTTACTCTTTGCCCGCAGGATCGATATCTTTGTTACACCGTTAACCAGGGCCACAATCTCTTTTCCAAAGCGGCGCTGCATCTCCTTTTTTGTTCCCTCTGTATCTTCCAGGACGTCATGCAGCAGGGCGGCAATAATGGTTTCGTAATCCATCTCCAGCTGGATCAGGATCTCTGCCACTTTCATGGGGTGTATGTAGAAGGGTTCTCCGCTGGCCCGTTTCTGCTCACGATGCAGTTCTTCACCCCAGAGGAGGGCTTCCATGATCTTTTGCCGTTCCTCGGGAGTATATCGGGTCAACTGTTTTTCGAACTGCTCTATTCGTGTCTGCATGGTCCTTTTCTTCCCCGGGCTATTCGTGCTCTCCCGGCCAGGTCCCTTACCTGAATCACATCCATATAATTATAATCAATCATGGTCTCCGCAACCAGCGGTACCAGAACCGGGGACGCTTCAATTATAAGATAACCATTCTCATTAAGAGAATCCATGGCTTCTTTGATTAATCTGGGGATCAGATCAAACCCCGATTTTCCACCGTCCAGCGCCAGGGCAGGTTCCGGCCAGTTATTCTCTTTCAGATGCTCCACATAGTCGTGCTCGACATAGGGGGGGTTGCAGGTAATCAGGTCGAAGGATCCCTCTATCGAGTTCAGTAGATCGCTGATACTTGATGGAAGCGTATTTCCCGTAAGCGACCGGGCGTTGAAATCCGCCACCTCGAGAGCCTCGGAGGAGATGTCGGAGATTGAAATATCCAGAGCGGGATGTTCGGTTTTAAGGGCGACGGCAATGCACCCGCTTCCGGTACATGAGTCGTGGATTCGCCGGATTGACGGATTATCCGCAATGAGGCGCAGGGCCTCCTCCACCAGAATCTCCGTGTCCGGTCTGGGAACAAGAACCCTGGAGTCAACGTAAAAGTCGAGTCCCCAGAACTCTTTCCGGTTCCGTATGTAGGAGACCGGTTCTCCGGAAAGGCGCCGCTGAATAAATCCTTCAAACAGGGCGGCGGTAATTTCGTCTGCATTCACCGGAAGGTCCGCCAGAAGCCGCTCCTTTTTTACTCCTGCGGCATGGGACAGGAGAACCAGCGCATCCAGATAGGGTGTACTGACATCCTGCAGTCGGCGGCTCGCGGTGCTAAGTAGTTCGCGGAAAGTCATCTGTACTGTTTCCTGTTCTTCCTAGGAGGCAATACCCTTGAGCATCTCTTCCCGGGCGCTGACCTTCAGGGTCTCCAGGAGTTCTTCCAGATCACCCTGAATGATGGAATCAAGCTTATACAGGGTAAGATTGATGCGATGGTCCGTCAATCTGTTCTGGGGAAAGTTGTAGGTCCGTATGCGTTCCGAGCGGTCCCCCGACCCGATCTGGTTTTTCCGGGTGGCTGAACGTTCCGCCGCTTTACGGGCTTCCTCTGCTTCAAACAGCCTGGCCCGGAGTACCTTGAGGGCCTTGTCGCGGTTTTTATGCTGGGATTTCTCGTCCTGGCAGGAAACGACAAGCCCGGTGGGGATATGGGTAATCCGTACCGCCGAATCGGTGGTGTTTACGTGCTGTCCTCCCGCACCCTGGGCACGGAAGGTATCGATGCGCAGATCGCTCTCCAGGACCTCTATGTCGGTTTCTTCCGCTTCCGGCAGGACCGCCACGGTGACCGCGGAGGTGTGTATTCTTCCTCCCGATTCGGTAGCAGGGACCCGCTGGACCCGGTGGACACCGCTTTCGTAGCGCAGGTTTTCGTAGACATTCTTTCCGCTTACCGAAAAAACTATCTCCTTGAATCCCCCCAGCTCCATCTGGTTGGCTTCCATGATCTCGATTTTCCAGCCCCTGTCTTCGGCAAAGCGACTGTACATACGGTAGAGGTCCGCCGCAAAGAGGGCCGCCTCGTCGCCCCCGGTTCCCGCGCGAATTTCCATTATGATGTTCTTTGAATCCAGGGGATCCCGGGGAATTATGAGAAGCTTGAGGTCCCTGGTAAGCTCCTCGAGCTGTTCCTCCAGCTGCTCGATCTCCTCTTTGGCCATCTCGCGCATTTCCGGGTCAGATTCTTTCACGGCCAGTTCCTTGGCCTCCCTGTACTCCCGCTCGACGTCGAGGTATCGCTTGTAGGTGTCAACAAGTTCGCTGACCTGGGAATGTTCCTGCATAAGTTCCCGGTAACGACGAATATCCTTCATTATATCGGGGTCGGAAATCAGAGTGTCAAGCTCCTTATGCCGGAGGACGTACTCTTCAAGTTTATCGAACATAGGCTTTAGGCTTTCTCCTTGAACCTGGGGCAGGTATATATTACCAGTTCCATTTCGTTGTTGCTCTTTCCGTCATAGTCCCCGAGGGCCCGGCGTATTGTCTTGTGCAGCACACAGTTACCGTTCCTGACACAGAGGGGGCAGGCTCCGTTTTCCCTGTTGTTTATTTCAACCTTCACCGTTGTAGAATAGCAAATTTATCCCTTTTCTGGAAGAAGGCAGTCAAACCCTCAGCAGGTACCGGGAAACTGTTGTAATGCTATTCCTTCTGAACTTCCCCTGGGTTCTCCCTTTTTCTTCGGCCCTTTCCCCCTCCGAAACCGAAGAGGGAACCACAGATACCCCCGAGAATATGGGCGGTCTGGGAGACGTCATCGGCGGCGGTGATGAGGATGATCTCCTTAACCAGGTAGAGGATAACCACCAGTATGAAGGTGAGGGGAATGTCGCCGCTTCTCACGTTGGTAAAAGAAGCCAGAATGATCATCATAAAGACAATACTGGACGCTCCCAGAAGGGCGGTATGAAAGAAGAGGGTGTTTACCAGGCCGGTAATCAGGGCGGTAAAGAATATCATCCATGACAGCCTCAGGGAGCCGTGTTTTTCTTCCAGGATCGGACCGATCAGGAGAATTATCGCGAAGTTGCTCAGCAGGTGTTCCCAACCCATATGTCCGACTATGTGACTTATCAGTCGGAGGTAGGCCAGGGGGCTGGCGAAGTCAAAACTTCCCCGGGGCAGAGCGGTAAAGAAGAACAAGGTAAGATTTGAGCGGGTAACTGTATCGAAAAGGAGCACCCCTGTTGCCAGGAGTGCGAAGGTCAGAGTTACGGGGGCATTGTAGCGAATACGCATCATTTCAGAACAACCTCTATATCCTCAAGATTTTCGTTCAGGAAAAAGGATATCTCCCTGAATATGGGGCCCCGCATGAAGGGACGGACGGGACGGTAGGTACCCCAGGGCTCTATTCCCCGCAGGGAGAAATCGATTTTTCCGTTACCGTTGGTATCCAGGAAGGAACGGATACCGTATGTGCCGGGGGGAATGCCGTCCAGAGTGAAGCTTCCCGAAAGATCATCGCTGTTATTCAGTTCGATAATGGCTCCCCTGGAGAAACCGCTCTCTTCCTCATTAAAGCCGGCCTCGTCGACTAACTGCAGGTAGACTGTACCGGTTCGGCTGCCTGTGATCCTTCCGGTGACGGTATGCAGCTCCTCGGCGGACAAGCTGGAAACACACAATGACGCAAGAAACAGAAGAGAGAAAAAACAGTATTTTCCTTGCGATTGCATATACGAAAAGTGTAGCATATTAAATATAGGCTTCCAACTGATGCCGAAGGGATCTTTTATTATTACTTTAGAGGTATGGATTTTTTTGCTGAAAGGAGGGGTGTGTGACTCCCACTGTCCAGAAAGGTTTGAGTCTGCTGCAAAACGGCCGCTACGAAGAGGCGAAAGAGGTCTTTCTGCAGGTACTGTATGAGGACCCGAAGGATCCTGATGCCCTCAAGAACATTGGTATTGCGTATACCGAATTGGGGCACAACGAGGAAGCGGAAAAGACCCTCTATTACTATCTCGACCTGTATCCCGGCGATGCCGAAGCCCTGGAAGGACTTGGCTGTGCCTTTTATCGACAGAAAGCCTATTTCAAAGCCTGCGAGCTTCTGAACCGGGCTGTCGCTCTACGGCCGGAGGCACCGTCAATATACCGAAATCTCGGGCTGGCACAGCTGGCCATTGACATGAAGGAAGAGGGGTATGAGAATCTGAAGAAGGCCCATGTTATGAACCTCTTCGACTATAAAACCGCCTATGCCTATGCCGCGGCCTGTCAGAAAACAGGGCGCCTTGACGAGGCAGAGGAGATACTTACCGAACTTCTCCAGGACTATCTGCCTGAGGACCTTGAATCGACCATACGGAAGGACCTTGAACTTCTGAGAAAAACGCGCCTTCGTTGACCCTCCGCAAAGTGGCTGATACTATTCAGGGTATGGATATGCGCCATAAAATTTCCCGTGCCTACGGCAGAGATTCCGGGGATGCTGATAAGAAACCTGTGGTTCGTTCCGTTAACTGGGCCCAGTTTTCCAGTGCTCCGGACAAAGCCGGCGGCGCGAAGCAGACAAACGAGAATAAAGCCTCAACAAGGCCTCCTGGACTTCTGAAAACCGTACAGGACGGGGACGGAGTGCAGAAGGCGGCGAAATTCCTGCTTTTGCTGAACAAGGATGACGCTGCAAAGATTATGCGTCACTTTTCCGAGGATGAGCTCCTGCGAATCTCTGCAGCCATGGCGGAGGTGCGATCTGTTTCATCGGAAGAAGCAAAAAGTCTTTTAAAGGAGTTCGGGTTTCTCAAGATCCCTCCCCATACTTCCACGGGAGGTGTGGATGTGGCTTCCGCGATTCTGACCGCCTCCTTCGGAAAGGAGAAGGCCGATGAGATCCTCAAGAAGGTCGTTCCCTTCGGCGGAGAAAAGCCATTCTCCTATCTTGAAGAGTACGAGGCGCATCAGATCGGTACCCTGCTGAAAAAGGAGAGTCCCCGGGTAATAGCCCTGGTTCTGCGCTTTCTCTCCGCAAAAAAATCCTCGGCGGTCCTGAAAGGCCTTCCTGTCACTACCAGAGTCGAGGTTGTCCGGCGTTTGGGAAGAATGGACAAGGTGGATAGCGAAGCCCTGGACAGGATGCAGACAGCTCTGCGGGAAAAGATCCGGTCCATGGGCAAGGTTGTTACCCAGGAGGTGGACGGTCCCTCCACCCTGGCGGCGATTTTAAAGCACCTTTCCCTGGACCACGAAGACCGGCTGCTAAAAGGGATTGAAGAGGCCAATCCCGAACTGGGAAAAGAGATCAAGGAGAAAGTGTATACCCTGGATCTGCTGTTGAATGTGGACGACAAGGAGCTTCAGGATGTCCTCAGGACTCATCCCGACGAAGAGATTGCCAGAATGCTGAAAGGGCGGGATATGCGGGTAAGTGAAAAGGTCCTGCACAACCTGTCCGCCCGGCGCAGACAGATGGTTGAAGAGGAGATACTTCGCCTGGGTTCAATCCCCAAACGGGAGGCCGACGAGGCGGCACGAGAGTTTCTTGATTATCTCATGCGCCTCTCTGACCAGGGACAGATCCATTTTGTGGACAGGGATCAGCTGATTTAGATCCTCAGCCTCTGAGGTCGTTCCTCGGGGGAGAGAAGAAATCCAGCAGGACTGTCGGCTCGTCGTAGATGCTGACTTCGTGCTCAATCCCGATGGGTGCGTGGTACCAGTCTCCGGGAAAAAGGTCTCTTTTTTCCCCGTTGACAGTAAAGGCTGCTTTTCCCGATACAACGTAGCCCATCTGTTCGTGGGCGTCGTGACTGTGTGCGGGAAAGCTCTTGTTCGGCGGAAAGTGGTATTCCACCACCTGCAGGTGCTCACCGGTGTAGATGTACCGAACTACATCACCCTCGACAACTTCTTTACGCATCTCTTTGGCATTGAAAAAGGCCTTCCAGTTCTCCAGTGCATTCATGGAAAATACTATACCAGTGGAGATGGGAAAAATATACCCCCGTTTTTAGACGAGGGCGGTGAAACGGCTGATTCCGACAGAATTATTGAACCGGAGCCAGGGCCTCTTTTTTCGGCAGTTTGAGCATAAAAAGCGTAAGGAGGGCAGCTGCCGCGATGAGTCCCACCGGATAGGAGATTGAAGCAGGAAATCTGAAACCTTCGGGGGCCTGCATGATGTAGGTTGTTACAACAGCGGTCATGAAGGTCGCGGGGGCTGTCGCCAGCCAGTGAAAGCGTTTGTTTACGGCAAGGTAGGCTGCTGCAGCCCAGAGAACAATGGTTGCCAGGGTCTGGTTTGACCATGCAAAGTAGCGCCAGATTATGGAGAAGTCGATAAAGGTCAGCACAAACCCGATGCTCAGGAGCGGGATTGCCAGCAGGAGTCTGCTCTTGATCGGTGCCTGGTCGAGGTTGATGGAGTCGGCGATGGTCAGTCTGGCGGAGCGGAAGGCGGTGTCGCCGGAGGTGATGGGACAGGCAATAACCCCCAGAATGGCAAGTATCCCGCCTATGGTGCCGAGGAGCCCGATAGAGACCTGATTGACCACAAGACCGGTACCTCCTTCTGCGAGGGTAGCCTGAAGTCCCGCGATGCCACCGTTAAAGAAGGTCATGGCTGCTGCAGCCCATATAAGGGCGATGATTCCTTCTCCCACCATGGCACCGTAGAACACCCTGCGCCCGTACTTTTCATTGGAAAGACAGCGGGACATTATGGGGGACTGGGTGGAGTGAAAACCCGATATGGCTCCGCAGGCAATGGTGATAAAAAGCATGGGCCAGATGGACAGCCCCTTGGGGTGCATGTTGGAAAAGCTGATCTCGGGGATCGGCATGGCGCCGAAGATCAGCGCACCGCCTATTCCCGCGGCCATGATCAGCAGCACTGCGCCGAATATCGGGTAAAAGCGGCCGATAAGCTTATCCACCGGAATGATGGTTGCCAGAAAGTAGTAGGCCAGAATCAGGATGAGCCAGAAGCTCTTCTGAGCAAATATTCCTTCCATTCCCAGGTTTGCCAGCAGTCCCGCGGGACCGTACATGAATACCGTACCCACGAGAACCAGGAGAACAACGGAGAATACCCGCATTACCATTCTCACTTTGTCGCCCAGGTAGAATCCTACGATTTCAGCAACGCTTTTTCCATCATGCCGAATGGAAAGCATTCCGGAAAAATAGTCATGAACACCGCCGGCAAAAATGGTTCCTAAAACAATCCAGAGAAAGGCGGCGGGGCCGAAAAGGGCCCCCATAATAGCACCGAAAATCGGTCCGAGGCCTGCAATGTTCAAGAGCTGTATGAGAAAGATCTTGTACCAGGGCAGCTCCACATAATCGATGCCGTCGGCTCTGGTAACGGCAGGGGTTTTCCGTGAGGGATCCATGCCGAATACTTTGTCGACAAAGGCACCGTAGACAAAATAGCCCCCGATCAATACAGCCAGGGAGAGTAGAAAGCTTATCATTCGATAACCTCCTTGAAATTAAGATTTGAGGCATTTTACTGTCTGTTTGCTGTTGTTAGGGGGGCAGGGGTACGAAATGCCGAAATTCCGGCGTGAAATGCCTTGCGTCAGGGTTTTTACAGATTAAGACGCCTGCGAAACTCTCCGATATGGCTTCGGGACACAGGGATCATTTCTCCCGTGCCTGTCAGGCGGAGCATGAAGGTATTGTTGACCCATAGGTCGATGCGCTCAACCATGGAAACATTCACAATGTAACTGCGGTGGCAGTGGAGGAAATCCGGGTGAGTCAGCTGCTCTTCTATCTGCCAGAAGGTGCCGTGGTAGAAAAACTCACCCCTGTTGCTGACAATACGGACATCCTTGCCCCGGGCTTCTGCAAAAATAATATCCTTCTGCCTGAGGGGTACGATAGTCTCACCGGCGTACAGTGGAAGGGGTTTATGCTCCGTTTGTACAGGTGTATTGAGCCGGCTTATCAGACGTTCAAGATCTTCCACCGAGGCTTGACGAGTTCTTACCCGCATCAGGGTCTTGTGCAAGCGTTCCTGGGAGACGGGTTTTACCAGATAGTCCAGGGCCTGGACCTCGAAAGCCTGAAGGGCGAACTCGTCATAGGCTGTCTGGAAGATTATAGTGGGGGGATTTTCAAGCCTGAGTATGTCCCTTGCTGCTTCGATACCGTTTTTTCCGGGCATCTGGATGTCCAGAAACAGCAAATCCGGTCGTAGTTTCCGGGAAAGTTCAACAGCGGTAAGGCCGTTTTCTCCTTCGCCCACGACTGTCATGCCCCCCGCCTCGTCAAGAAGAAAACGCAGCTCTTCCCGTGCCAGGGGTTCGTCGTCAACGATCAGGACCCTCACATCAGGCCCCCGCTGGAACTGTCACAGGCGCGGGAATCGTAAAACCCACCCTGGTTCCCTCTCCAGGAACACTCGTAATCCTGAGCCCGCTGCCGTAGAGATACTCCAGCCGTTCGTTAACGTTCCGGAGCCCTATGCTGTCGCTGTGATCCTTCGGGCTCAGGGCGGACCGTATCTTGCCGGGATCCATTCCGATACCGTCGTCCTGGACTTCGAAACGGATGCTGTTGTCCTGCTGCCGTACGGAGAGCCGGATACTCCCTCCCTGGAGTTTGCCTGCAATGCCGTGCTTGACGGCATTCTCCACGATCGGTTGCAGCGTCAAAGGCGGAAGAAGGGTATTCACCGGAGCCTCCACGGCATACTCGATACTGAGTTTGTCTCCAAAGCGGGTTTTTTCAATTTCGAGATAGGAGCGGATGTACCTGAGTTCTTCCTCCAGGGGAATCCGGGTTTCAGGCTTTTTCAGGGACCGGCGCAGAAGTTCGCTCAGGGAGATTAACAGCTCCCGGGCCTGTCGGGGTTTGGTTCGTATAAGGGAGGTTATGGTTGTCAGGGCGTTGAAAAGAAAATGGGGCCTGATCTGGCTTTGAAGTGCCTGCAGTTCTGCCGTTGCCAGGAGTTCCAACTGGCGCTGCAGCTCGCTGACTTCGATCTGGGTAGAAAAAAGTGTGGCCAGCCCCAGGGCGACCTCGGTATCCACGGAGTTTACCGTTCTGCGGCCGGTACGATACAGCTTGAGGGTCCCGACGGTCTCTCCTTTTACCTTTAAAGGGACTATAACCGCTGAGTTCAAGGAACACCCCGGTTCGGAGCAGCCGATCTCATCTCTGATGCGGGCAACACGGAAAGTACCGCTCTGAATAACCTCCCTTGTCAGACTTGTCCGGAGAGGTTCCAGGGCCTTGTGGTGGTTTTCTCCCGCTCCTTTGTGGGCCA
>Ga0334900_1001265_pt1 | contig 28443 bp, 22 predicted proteins | sample GraSluR3_MG_2_FD_207231 | JGI IMG/M metagenome (GOLD analysis project Ga0334900, IMG submission 207231) | Sludge microbial communities from methane-producing bioreactor in Wageningen University, Netherlands - Granular Sludge_31_08-R3 | ecosystem: Engineered > Bioreactor > Anaerobic >...
CCGTGTCAAAGGTAATGCCCTTCTTCATCTGTATCTGTTGCTGAAGTTGGTAGAATTTGAATCCGTTCTGCCGCAGTTTGTCCTTGTTGGCCAGATCGGCTGCATCGTATTCATTTTCCAGTCCGTGCTCTTTGATTAAGGCTTCCAGATCCTCTTGTGAAAGTGAGATCAATTTCATCATTTGGGCTTGCATGTTGGGCAGCAGCAGGTTGACATCCAGCTGCGTCATCTGCCCGACCTTTTCGGTCAAAGTCATTTTGGAAAGGATCTTGTCAATTTGTTTTTCGATCTCCGGATCCCGAGGGATCACCGGAATGTTCTGTGCGTTTGCTACCGGCAGGTTTGCCATACAGCAAAGGGCCAGGAATATTGAAGTGATGATGTGCTTTTTCATGGGGATAAAGATAAGCATCTTCAAGATACCGCGCCACTGTCTTTTTGAGAAAAATGCAATGATCAGAAATACTGCAAATTACGATTTTACCTGGGGTAAAGTGGCGCGGTATCTTGAAGATGCTCCGCCGCCTGCAGGATCTTGTTTTTCAGCAGGGGCTCGTAATCGGGGTGTTCCTCCAGGAAGGCTGCTACGGCGGCGGAGGCGGCGCGGGAGTTGTGCCCACCCAGGCAGGCCGAGATCCAGGCGGTGGGGAAAAAGATGTCCCCGGTCTGTTGCACTTCCTCCAACTCGGCAAGTGCCGGATGAATGTATTTCAGGGCATGTTCCTGCCTCAGGAAATGGTTCAGGTAACCCAGGGCCGAGATGACCCAGGGCTCGGTGCTCCGGTTTTCAACTTCCAGGAGCGATTGGAAAAAGGCGTCCCTGGCAGCAGGGTCCGGATTCACGGCCTGTGTGATAAAGGCGAAAGCTTTCCGGCGGTCGGGATTGGTGATGCGTTCCAGTTGTTTTTCACAGATATAGGATGCTTTTTCCGGGAGGCGGATCATCAGCTGGTAAGCGAGTGAGGTCATTTCCGTTTCTGCGAAAGGAAGTTCGTCGAATGATTTGCCGTTATCCCATTGCTCAAAGAGTCGTTTTGTGATCAGGGAATCGGTAAAGAGCCCGGTCAGGGTGCGGTAGGCCAGCAGGCGGTATTCTTTGTCTTCTTTGGTGTTGGCGGCGGTTTCAAGTAAAAAGGCTTCTGTACGAACGTTTTTCCCGGTGGTATAACGCAGGGTGGCATCCGCCAGGTATGAAAGGGCGGAATTTCGCACCAGGTTGTTGGTTTCGGCAGGAAGGTAACGGATCAGGGCTTGGGTAAAAGCATCCCCGGAAAGGTTCCCTGCCAACATGTTCTCGTACAAGGTCATCAATAGGGAAAGCCGGGTCTCTTCCGCCTCAAAACGGGCCAGGTTGTGCAACATGTACTCCATACTCAAACTGTCGGGCAGGAACATACCGTAAGCCAGGCCGTCTGTATTGGGCAGGATGTATTTCATGCCGGGGGAAACGGGCGCCTTTGCCTCGGCAAGTTCCAGATCAAGGGTGATGGTCCGGTTCTGCTCCCCGTTGGTCAGGAGGAAGGTGACTTTTTGCGGCCACAGGAGGTCCCGGCCCAGCGGATCGGTTTGCGTAACAACCAGTGAATCGTTTGAAATACGGGCGTGAATATGTGGCATTCCCCGGCTGTGGATCCACACCCGGCTCCAGCTTTCCAGGTCTTCCGACGTTTCCAGGTCCAGGATGGAGATCAAATCTTCCCAGGTGGCGTTTCCGTAAGCGAATAGCTTCAAATAGGTACGGATGCCTTTGCGGAAGGCTTCAGGCCCCATCCGTTCAACCAGCATGTTCATTACAACGGGGGCTTTGTCGTAGATGATATTCCCGTAGATCAGGCCGGCTTTGGCCAGGTTGTCCAGGGGTTGCTTGATGGCGTTGGTACCGGCGGTCCGGTCCACGACGTAAGCAGTAGCGTAAAAAGCGCGCAGGTCGTTCAGGCGGTGGTTGATACCGGGAAACTGCGGACGGATCATTTGGGAGGCAAAATAATTGGCAAACACTTCTTTGGTCCAGACATCGTCAAACCAGTCCATGGTCACGTAATCCCCAAACCACATGTGTGCCGTTTCGTGGGCAATAAGGGACATGCGGCTTAGTTGCTCCCCGGTGGTGGGGTGTTCTCCCAGGAACATGCGACGGTCGTTGTACAGGGTGGCTCCGGTATGTTCCATGCCCCCGTACTGGAATCCGGGCAGGATAATGAAGTCGTATTTGGCAAACGGGTAGGGGATCCCGGTGTATTCCTCCAGCCATTCCAGCGAGGCGTATACCTGGTCAAAGATGATCCCGGTCTGGTCGATCTTCAGCGGATCGGTTTCCCTGTGGTACAGCGATATACTGCGCCCGTTACGGGCCTGTGTCTCCTGTTGGAATTCCCCGGCCACAAAAGAGAACAGGTAAGTGCTCAGGGGTTCTGTGGTTTGGAAACGGATGGTTTTGCGCTTGTTCTCAAGGAATGTTTCATTCGGGGCGGTGTTGGACACGGCCACCCAGTGTTCGGGGACCTCCAGGGTCAGGGTGTAGGCCGCTTTCAGGTTGGGCTGGTCAAAACAGGGAAACAACGTCCGGGCCCTGTCCGGGACCAGCAGCGTGTACAGGAATTCTTCGTTCCGGTTTAAGGATTGTTCGCCGGCGCGGAAATCAACGGCTATGATGTTCGTATCCTTTTTGAAATACCTGCGGGGCAGGACAATATGTTCATTCGTAAAACGGTATGGTGCCGTCCGGCCGTTCACTTGCACCAATGTGACAAAGGCAGGGTCTTCCTTGAAATCCAGAACAATTTGCCGAGGCGTTTCCAGATTGAAACGGATGGTCTGTGTCGCCCGGATGGGAGCCTTCGGATCCTCCGGCAGATTGAAAAAAAGCTCGTACCCGAGTCCGGATATTGCCTCTTTGCGTTCCCGGGCCAGCTGCAGACTCACCCCGGGCTCGGGACCGGAGCAGCCCAGAAAGGTCAGGATCAGTGGGATTATTGTGAATTTGCGCATGTATAAAGGTAAGGAATCTCCGAGATTCTGCGCCACTGGCTGATCAGGAAAAACATAAAGAACAAGATATCAATAGGTTGATGTTTTATCTATGGAATATTGGCGCAGAATCTCGGAGATTCATATCTTTGTTCCATGTCAAAATACGGTACAGTAATATGGGTGGGATTGCTGGCGCTGATCGCTGGTTTCCTGATCTGGCCTCCCACGCACAAGGTGTTTGTGGAGCTTACGGCAAAGGTTCCCTATATTATGGGGTTTGTGAAGTTTGCCATTCTTTCAATGATGGGCGAGTTTCTGGCAGCCCGGCTGGTGCATAAGAAGTGGGTCAGGGTCAGGGGAGTGTTGCCAAAGATGCTGGTTTGGGGGATCCTGGGGATGCTGATCGTGCTGATGTTTGCCGTATTCTCGGGGGGCGTGGACAGTGCTGCTTCGCAGGGACTGCTGATCTCTGAGTGCAGTGATACCTGCCCACAGGTGGTGCAGTTCATTTCCAGGTTGCGCCGGGCGTTGTTCATCTCGGCAATCATGAATTTGACTTTCGGTCCGGTGTTCATGGCGGCGCACCGCATTACCGATGTGTATATTGACAAGCGCTTTTCGGGGGAGAAGGTGACCTTTGCCGAGGTTATTCCCGGGATCGACTGGGGGCGGTTCATCAAGGAGATTGTGGGGGTGACCATTCCGGTGTTCTGGATCCCGGCGCATACCATCACGTTCCTGCTGCCCGGCCAGTACCGCGTTCTTTTTGCCGCCTCGTTGTCCATTGTGCTGGGACTGATCCTGTCTTTTGCCAAAATGAGGAATCTGAAAACTTCAAATACAAAACCATAAATCATGCGCTGCTTACTGTCAATTATTTTAGTTACTGTCCATCTGGGGCTATTTGCTCAGAATGTGAACAAACAGAATTTTCCCGAAAAGAAAAACTTCAACCGGGTGGAGATGGCATTGCCACAGGTGAACGGATATACAGTCTTAAGGTGCGACTTTCACACGCATACGGTATTTTCCGACGGACTGGTCTGGCCGACCTACCGGGTGGGGGAAGCCTGGATACAGGGGCTGGATGTGCTGGCCATTACCGATCATATTGAATACCGTCCCTTTAAAGAATATGTAGGCGGAGATCTGAATGCTTCCTATGAGCTGGCCTTACCGGTGGCGCAGGAGTATGGCATCATGCTTATCAGAGGGACTGAGGTTACCCGGAAGCAAGGCGTAATTGGTCATTTCAATGCGTTATTTATTGAAGATGCCAACGACATTGAGCAGCCCGATCCTGAAAAAGCCTTGCAAGAGGCTTATGACCAGGGTGCTTTCATTATGTACAACCATCCGGCCTGGGCGCTGGACACCTGTTTGCTCACGGAATTTCAGGAGGATATGATAGACAAGGGGATTGTCACGGGGATTGAAGTATTCAACAACGACGAGTTTTATCCCAGGGCGCTTTCCTGGAGCCGGGACCGGAAACTGACCGTTTTTGCCTCTTCGGATGTTCACGGGACCATCAGTGACGATTTTGGAGTGCACGGCTCGGCGGCTGCCAGAACACCGTTTCGCCCCATGACTTTGGTGTTTGTAAAAGAGAAGACTCAGGAAGGGGTCCGGGAAGCCCTTGATGGCAGGCGCACCCTGGCCTATTTTTACGACAACCTGGCCGGTGAAGAGCAGTGGCTCAAATCGCTTTTTTTGGCCTCGGTCCAACTGGAAAAAGTATCTGAAAAAGGGGGCTCGGCCTCCTGCAAAATGACCAACCTTTCCGGTATCCAATACAAATTCACCATGGGCAATGCCCAATACACCCTGGATGCCGGATCATCCATTCACATCACCCTCCCTGCCAATCAGCGGGAAGTATCTCTGCACATTCTGAACATGCATTGCTACGAAGGCATGCATCCGGTAGTGAGTATGGTGCTTGAGTAAGACAGGTATGACGAATTTGATCAAAGCAGGATTTGCCGCTCTGGTTATGACGGCTATTAATGCGTGTTCCCTGCAGAAAGCCCCTGATCCGACTACCGGGCAAGGAGCTATAACAATTACGGCTCAAACCATACAGGAACAAGCTGCAACGAACGTTCCCGGAACAAAAACCACCTTAAGCGGTTATGAGACGCACTGGGTTGCCAATACGGATAAAATCGGCATCTTTTCACCCCAGGCAAGGACTACTGATGGTGGCGATACCCCGGTACAAAATGCCGAATTTACAGCCCAGACCTCGGCAAAAAACTCGGGCTTTTCGGGAACAATGTTCTGGGGAGCCGATGTAAACCACAATTTTTACGCCTATTACTCCTACAACTCGGCATATACAGGAGATCAGACGGCTGTGCCCATTTTCCTTCCCTCGTCACAAACCCAGTCTGCGGCCGGGAATTCGGATCACATAGGAGCGTTGGATTATATGGTGGCGACTCCTCTGACGGTAGCCAGAGGTGGGGCGGTGAGCCTGACGTTCAATCATGTGTTTTCCATGATCGAGTTCCGGATCAAGGGCAGCGGAACGTTGTCTCAGATCAGCCTTAGCGGGGCAGATCCCCTGGCTTGTGCCGGCACCATTGACCTTACACAAACTCCCGGGACCTATGCCTATACTGTCACCGCAAGCAGTACAGCAAAATACGTGACCGTTACACTGGGATCAGCAGCCTCGTTAAATTCAGGAACAGCTATCTCTGTGTATATGATGATCCTGCCGGGGGTACAAAGTGACAATTTGCAGATTGCTGTAAAAATTGACGGAAACTGGAAAGAAATGTCCAAAGCACAGCCGGCAGGAGGTTTTGTCCGCGGTAAGAAATATGTGGTAGAGATGAATACCGGAGGGATAAGCGCAAATGTGCTTGCTGATCTCCGTGATGACAAAACTTACAGTTATAAAACCATTGGCACCCAGGTCTGGATGACAGAAAACCTTGCCTATCTGCCATCGGTTGTTGGCCCGGGGACAGGCTCAGCATCAACAGCGTATTATTATGTTTACGGCTATGATGGAACTGACGTAGCTACAGCAAAAGCCACGGCTAACTATACAACCTACGGGGTGCTGTATAACTGGACGGCTGCGATGAATGGAGTTGCTAGTAGTGACAGTAATCCTAGTGGTGTACAAGGTGCATGTCCTGAGGGATGGCATTTACCCAGCGATGCAGAGTGGACAACACTTTCTGATTATCTTGGAGGAATATCCTATGCCGGCGGTAAATTGAAAGAAGCAGGAACAGCTCATTGGAACAGTCCAAATACAGGTGCAACCAACGAAAGTGGTTTTACAGCCCTTCCGGGTGGCTACCGTCGCAACGATGGTATATTCTACTTCATTGGAAGCAACGGCTACTGGTGGAGTTCTACTGATCACAATACAAGCTCCGCCTGGTACCGGAACCTGTGCAACAGTTACAGCGACGTCTTTCGCTACACCAGCACCAAGGACATCGGGTTTTCTGTCCGTTGTGTCCGGGATTAAGCCTTATACAGGTGGAACCTTCCTGAGCCAAATTCGTGAGCAAAATTATAAAGTTTTACTAATGAGCGTATTATAAAATATTATTAAAAAATGGCTCACGGAGGTTCCACCTCTCTGCCCCAGGGGCACAAAAAAAGCTGTTCGTGAAGAACAGCTTTTATTTGTGCCCAGGACAAGACTCGCCAATATGTGTTTTTTCTTTTCGTACTAATCTGACATATAACCGTTTATATTATATAAATAGCTGAAAAACATTGAAATATGATTTTAATATCATTGTTTATTAAATTTATATTTTTCACTTGATTCTTTACATGGGGACGCTGGGGGGACGCGAAATGTTGTTAAAATTATATGAAATCTTATTCTCATTTCATATATTTGTTATGCTTAAAAAATATTGTCATGTCTCAAGTCTCAAAAATTTTAGCTACGAAGATCAATCCCCTATCAGGAAAATCAGAAATTTTATTAAGGTTGCGTCACGGTCGTGGTATTACACTGCGAGCAAAAACTCATCTGTTCGTTTCACCAAACTATTTTGTAAGACAACGCAATGGACGGGATGCTCCAGGTGAAATAGTTGTAAAATCAAGAGTTACTTCACCTGAAGTTATCCAGGCGAAAGAGGTGAGGAACAAGATTGAAGAGATGTGCCGCCTGTTCGAAGAAAGGATCTATGAAGAAAAGCCGGAAAACATAACTCAAGACTGGCTCCAGAAACAGGTAGACATGTATATTTATGGTGACAAAGACCCTAATAAAGTAGAAGCTGTCAAGCCAAAATCTTTCTTCGATCATTTTGATGATTTCCTGGCAATTTCCCAATTCTCGGAAAGCAGAAGAAAACATTTTCTGGTTCTGTACCGTGTCCTACAACGTTATGCACTTTACAGGAATTATGAAATTTCTTTTGATACATTCAATCCCGCCATCATTGCCGATTTTGAACGGTTTCTTCGCAATGAACATACATTCTTCGTTGTGGATAAGAAGGCTTCCGGAAAAAACACGAAGCAGGGTGGGGCCAACAGGATCCCGGTAAAAAAATACAGAGCCGTCTTTGATAAATTTCCTGAATGCAGGATACCCAAGCAAAGGGGGGATAACTATATAAAAGGACTGCTTATCATTCTAAGGACATTCTTTCTTTGGGCAAACAAGACAGGCAAGACAAATTGCAATCCATTCAGGGAGCGTCAAATTAAAGATAGTGTGTATGGTACTCCCATATTCATAACGGATGACGAACGCCGTCGGATCTATAAAACGGATCTTTCGTATGACAAACGTTTGGAACAGCAACGGGATATTTTCATTTTTCAATGTTTGATCGGTTGCAGGATCAGTGACCTTTATGCGCTTCGCCGGTCCAATGTCATCACAGAGCGGACATCAAAAGGCGATCGCAAATGCATCAGTTACATTCCCCGGAAGACCAAAGACGGGCATCCCGTAACGGTCTATGTTCCCCTGAATGAAACAGCACTTGCGATCCTGAAGAAGTATGACTATATGAAGGACGAAGCACTGGTCGATAATCGCTATTCCAAGAAAAAACAAGCCCAGGCAATCAGGGAAAAAATGCCGGCTTCCAATTCCGTTGCGCCCCTGTTCCCGCTCATTGCCCAGCAGCGTTACAATGAGTATATCAAAGAGGTTTTCCGAGCTTGCGGCATCACCAGGGAAGTATCTGTCATCAATCCCACAACCGGTGAGGTGGAACAGAAAAGCATTGCCGATGTTGCCTCTTCTCATTTGGCGAGAAGGACTTTTATCGGGAACCTTTACAACAAGGTGCAGGATCCCAACCTGGTCGGCAGCCTCAGCGGGCACAAAGAGGGGAGCAGGGCCTTCTCCCGGTACAGAACCATAAACATCGACATCAAGGCGGACTTGATAGATAAGTTGTAAAAAACCGCCCTCAATATGGGGGCGGTTTTGTATCCGATATCCCATGTGTCTGGTTTATCTAACTATATGCAAGTGATTGTCACCATAGAGTAGTCGCTTACTTGCCCAATGATTCCCACACGCATTTTTTGTATTAAACCGGTAGCAGCAGGAGAAAGCGCCAATATTACCAAAATCAAAGCCAAATAGACCGGAATCAAAGTAATAACGACCAACTACAAGGATCGATTGTATTTAATTGATTTTCAGACTAAATTTATACGATACAACTATACAACATCTGTGGCTAATATTGCCGCAGTAATCAGGCAAAAGGCAGAGGATCTGTCTTTCTCCTTTGCATGTTTTACTTTATAGTTTCCTCAGAACATGTGTTTTGCAAACATTTAATAACTCATTGAAATTAATCAAACTCTTACAATAATGAAAAAGATTGTTTTACTGCTTGCAATGGGATTGCTGTTGTTTTCCTGTGGCCCTCAGGAAAATCCTGATCCGGATACAGTTATTATTAGTGAAAATGCTAAAGTAATTGATGATCAGACTTGGGAAACTAACATGTTGTCTATAGATACCACAGACTATACAATAACCTTTAGGGAGGATATTACGACTGCACAAGAGTTAAACCCAGGTGACATATTGGTCTCAGCCAGCGGCAACGGGTTACTAAGAAAGATAAAAAACATTACCAAGACTAAAGCCGGTAGTGAAATAGTTGTGGAAACAGAGTTTGCCTCTCTTACTGATCTTATTGAAGAAGGTGCGATTAAAGCTGAGATTCCATTGACAACTGATATGATTGAAAGTGTGGTTTTTTACAATGCGACAGATGAGGTTGAATCAACTCAGGTAAAAGGAACAACATCAATACTGATAGACGAAACATTTAAAGTACGTTTTTACGATCACGATGGCGATCTGTCAACTACTTCAGATCAAGTGAATGGGTTAGCTAAATTATTATGTAATATGATTTTTATTTTCGACGTTGATATTGAAGGTGCCACTCTGAAGACTGTTGATTGTGGATTAAAGACAGAAGAAAGATTTTACCTTGAATTGGTTGCCGGTTTAAAACGAACGCTTAAAGACGAAGCTCGTGTATATACAATTTTTTTCTATCCCATATCTATTCCTGTTACAGTTACTCCACCAATCGTAATAGTTATAACCCCAAAGGTTGAATTTTTCATGGGTATTGAAGGTTATATAAATGCTTCAGTATCTTGGGATTTAACTCAAAGTTTTACAGTTGATGCAGGAATGAAATACCGTAAAAATAGTGGTTGGTCGTCATACAACAATCAAGAATTTAAGTTCGTTTTTAATGAACCACATATAAATGCTAATGCCGGTGTTGCTGCATATGTAAAAGCTGTATTATCTACAAAGCTTTACAATGTGGCTGGTCCATACCTTAGTGGAAAGGCATATGGCAGATTTGACGCAGATTTACTGGAAACACCTTGGTGGACATTGCATGCCGGTTATAACATTTATGGTGGCATTAATGTTAAAATTTTGGATCTTTTTACCTTAGATTACAAAGCAGAACTATTGAATTATGAGAAACTCATCACACATGCACCCATTAAACCTTCTGTCAGCACAGGTTCGGTAACCAATATCACTATCACGACCGCCACTTGTTCAGGAAATGTGACATCTGATGGGAAGGCTACTGTAACAGCTAGAGGTGTCTGCTGGAGCACCTCTGAGAATCCCACAGTAGCAAATTCAAAAACAACAAATGGTACAGGCATGGGAACTTATACCAGCAATATCACCGGCCTTTCCCCAAACACCACCTATTATGTCAGGGCCTATGCGACAAATTCAGAAGGTACGGCCTATGGGGAGCAAAAAACTTTTACTACAAATGCACAACAAGCAACCCCTTCTGTTACATCTGGGGATGTTACCAATATCACTACCACCACAGCATCCTGTTCAGGGAATGTGACATCAGATGGTGGATCATCAGTAACAGTCAGTGGTGTCTGTTGGAGCACATCTGAGAATCCCACAGTAGCAAATTCCAAGACAACAGATGGTGCTGATCTGGGACCTTATACCAGCCATATCACCGGCCTATCACCTAATACAACCTATTATGTGAGGGCATATGCCACTAACGCTGAAGGAACAGCCTATGGGGAGGAGCAGAGAACTTTTAAAACGCTTCCTGTCTCGGATATCGAATATGGCTCATTTACCGATTCCCGTGATGGCAATGTGTATAAAACAGTAACCATTGGAGAGCAAGTATGGATGGCAGAAAACCTGGCGTATTTACCCAGCGTGGTTGGTCCGGGAACAGGTTCAACATCAACCGCACATTATTACGTATACGGGTATGATGGCACAGACGTAGCTACAGCCAAAGCCACTTCCAATTACACTACCTACGGAGTTCTGTATAACTGGCCTGCGGCACTGACTGTCTGTCCTGACGGCTGGCATTTACCCAGTGATGAAGAATGGACACAATTGGAAGAATACTTGATTGCCAACGGTTACAATTATGACGGTACTACTACACGTGATAAAATTGCTATATCCTTGGCAAGTGCTACCGGATGGAACTCTTCAACAGATACAGGAGCAATTGGCAATACCAATACCGCTTATGACGCGTACAGAAACAAGTCCGGTTTCTCAGCCCTTCCGGGTGGCTACCGTTACCTCAATGGAGCATTCAACGACATTGGGATCCAGAGTACCTGGTGGAGTTCTACGGAGGACGATACAGGTTACGCCTGGGGCCGCGGCCTGTTCTACGATTACAGCTACGTACGCATGTACCACAGCAGTAAGGCTTACGGGTTTTCTGTCCGTTGCTTGCGGGATTAAGATTAATTTATTTGATTATTTGTCTATTTGACTATTTGATTTTTTGAATTTTGGGGCAGTATAATGAATTACCGGTATATAAGGCGACATACGATTTGCTTTTGTCCATTTTTCAGTTCACCAGGGACTTTAACAGGGAGTACAAGTATACGGTAGGTGAAAGCCTGAAAAAGGAAACGATAGAATTACTAACGCTGATTTACCGTGCGAACTCAAAATACCAGAAGGCGGAAATATTGCAAACAGCACGTGAACAGATAGAAGTTATTCGTTTGTTGATTCGTCTTATGAAAGACATGACACAAATAATCCTCGGGAAATTTAGCGGATAGTGCCCTATCAGGTAACATTTTTTTCGTGGTAAAAGAATTGTCCCACTCCCCACCCCGGGACACCCGGGACACCCGGGACACCGTGGGACACTACCCATTCCACCACCAAACCACCTCCTGATCCCAACCGGATTACAAAAAGAAACCACAAGTATTTTATTGCAAATTACTTGTGGTTTTTACTTTAAAAATTCCCCCACCATATCCCCGTCTTAATAAATAAGCATCCCAAGAAAGTGTATCCAGGGATGCTTCATGCACACAAAAACAGACCTCATATGTCTGGTTTGCGTAACAAAGATAACCAATTCTTCATAATAAACATACAGTGTCTCACTCTAAATAACGGGACACCCGGGACAAGTGGGACAATAAACACTTTGTCTTTTTTATATATGCCGTTATTTCCCAATTCCAAAATCTTGTGTATTAAACTTGGCAGTTTGTCAAAATTATTGACGCATTTTTCAATGTGCTGATATCCTGTGATATAAAATAAATGATTACCTTTCTGATTATATAAAAGGGCAGATATGAAAAAGCTACTATTCCTTATTTTATTCCTTCCACTTCTATCGGTGGCACAGGAAGACACAACGGCAAGGCGGTATGAATACCTTACTTATGACGGCAGCAAATTTATTGTTACTACGTCACGGGGCAAAGGTTATATTGATGAAGGTTACGGTTTACGCAGACAATTTGATAGCAATATGCAGATTTTGTCTTATTTATCAAGTCTTGGATGGAAGATGGAAACTGCCGTATATAACGTTGGGCAACCGTCTCTTCGTTATTCACGCCCTCTTCAATATGTTTTTTCCAAAGACGTTACAGGTTGGAGCGAGGAAGCAATCGCAAACTTTGTGGATAAATTAAAACTTACAGATGACATACGCTGCAAAGAGCAGATTTATTCCAAACGTGAGCGTAAACGGTTTGATGCAAAAGCTAAGGAATTGGGTATAGATCCAATTCAATGGCCGTAGTTGGCTTTTATCTGGTTAAATTGAAATTTATTATCGATAAAATTAACCATATACCATGAGAAAATTACCGTTCCTTTTATGTACAGTAGTATTGGCGTTTTGCATCCCTGTAGATGCTTTATATGCCCAGAATTCCGGTAAAGAAATGAGGGAATTGTTGAAGTCTTTAAAAAATGAAAAGGAGATTAATTGCGTTATAGATATGTCACAAGTCATTATTCACGGAAAACGTGAAGCTGATTTTGTTTACGTTGAGGACATTAGCACGCCTGAAGATTGGACAACATTATGGGAAACAGAATACAAACCAAGTCTGATTCATGATTTTTTGGGTTCATTTAATGAACATATGTTTGATTTTGGTTATACCGTGAGATTTGGGAATTTTGAACAGGCTAAATACCAAGTAAGATTAGTGTTAATTAACGTCTCAGAAAAGGGTGATACAATTATGGATGCTTTTATTGAAGATATTCAAGATAAGGAAATATTGTATAAACTATATGTTGATGGCACAGGCGGTGTTTTTGGCTCAAAAGTTAATTTGATGAGTGATGGATTTAAAAGAGCAGGGGGTGAATTAGCACATCAAATGAATGTAATCTTTAAAAAAGGAAGACTCAGCCTATTTTATTAATATTTGAGTGGAAGTATTTATCTAGTAAATTATTTAAACGACAAAGCAAAAGGATATGATTAAATATTTTTTACCTCTCTCTTTAGTATTATTTACTCTTTTCGGATCTGTCAATTGTTCTTATGCCCAAACAAAAGAGGAACGTGAATTATTAAAGTCTTTACAGAATGAAAAAGAGATCAATGTCATATTAGATATGTCTCAAGTTATAATTCACGGGAAAACTGAAGCAGACTTTGTTTACATTGAGGACGTTAGCTCCGATGAAGATTGGAGTTCACTATGGATAAATAAATATCGGCCGAGTCTTTTTCGTGATCTTTTAGGGGAACTTAATTCCTCCATGTTTGATTACGGATACACTGTTAGATTTGGTAATTTTCAGCAGGCCAAATATCAAATAAGATTATTAGTACTGAGTATTTCTGAAAAAGGCGATACTCATATTAAAGTTTATTATGAGCGTGCTGAAGAGAAACAGATCATTTATTCTATTGTGGTTTATGGACACGGTGGCACCTTTGGATCGAAAGTTAATCTTATGGGAGACGGGTTTAAAAGGGCCGGTGTAGATTTAGCAAAACAAACAAAAAGAGTTTTCGAATGGGGTCGATAAGTATATAATAAATAGCTAGATACAATTATTACACCTGAAATAGTTATCTAAAATCATATTATATGAGAAAAATAATTTATGCAGTATTGCTCTTTATTTGTACGAGCACCTGCTTGTCAAGTTGTGTTACTCGGAGTAGGCTTATTGAAGCCAATAAAACAATTGATTCTCTCAAAAATGAAAATGCTCTTCTAATTGCAGAAAATGAAGAACTTTTAAATGGTGAAGAAAGGTTGGTTAAGCTGTACAATATGAATGTTTCTAAGGGTAATTATTTATCGGCTGAAGAAAATTATAATAATTTTGTTAAATACCATCCCGCATCAATATTAATAAAGGAATTGGAAAAAAGTATTAATGATGTTTCAAATAAAGCACAATCTCAAAGGGATAGTATTGATAAGATCATTAGGGACAGTATAAGACTTGCCAATATTGATGAATTGGGTGAATGGAAAATTGGTGATTATGTTAATGACTTTAATGAACCAACGGGAGAACACTATGTTTATCAAAGAATTCATGGCAGGTTCAGTAATTCTGCTACAGCAAATGGCGATTTGCTTGTAAAAATAGTTATTCATAAGGGGTACTCACGCTATGCATTAAAAGATATTGACATTGACGTTAACTATGATGAATATTGTAATGGCACTATCGATGAAAAAGGTTTTGGAAATTGGCGCCAGTACGATGCTATTAGGATTGTTTGTCACGATACTAAGAAAGTATATGTAAATGATCAATCTTTTAGAGATCTTCATGAAAATGGTACAGATAATTATTTTCTTATGCTGGATATCCTTAAACAGAACAATAAGATTGATTTCAAAGTACGTGGTGATTACAAAACAGTATATTATTACACAATAGATACAAAATATCTTGAAAACGCTTTATTGAAGGCGGGTATTGAAACCCTTTAATTATAATGTCCTTCAATGTAAATCAGTAACTTATAATCTTTATCTTAATAAGCATTATGTATACCTATAACGTTATATATGATTTTCAGATGAATTATAATCATAGCTATCGTATTCATCATGAACTGATTGATAAAAAGATTCCTATAAAAGTTTGTGGAATTGATGGGTATGTTGTTTTCCCAAGACTAAGAGAAGGACTAAAAGAAGGCCTATCAGAGGAACTTAAATATTTACCAGAGGAGAATTCGGTAGGTTATATAACAAATTCACTTGGTGATTTCTTTTTGAGCAAGTGTTTATGTCAGTTTACTTCAGAAAAAGAGCTTGATAAATCATTTCTAGCGATCTGTCAATCTTATGTTGATCGGTTAATTAATTTATTAGAGTATTACAAATTTGGTCGCTTTGGAATGACAAAAAGACTCCCTGTTTATGGCGGTCCTTATCTTATTGATTGTTATATGTATCAAGAAGGTGACGTTATATTGAAAGTTTTTCCAGATCCTGAGCCAATGAGAATTGGACAGATCGAAATCGGTCGTCAACCAGCACTCAGAAGAAATGAATTAAAAATATTGTTTGGACTTTGCATAAAAGAGACACTTGAAATAAATACTTCCCATCAGTTATACCGGCAATCAATAATATGGCTTAAATCCAAGATTTTTCATAATTGTATAATTTGTTGCTGTGCAGCTATTGAAACTATAATGTATAAACAAATTATTGAAAAGAGTAAAGCAAATGGAAACAATGAAAAAAACACATCTATGTTGCTGGATAAAAAGTATACTGGAATTGTATCTATGTTTGAGTTGGCAAAATTAATGGGTATTGATTATCCAACACCATTTGATTATTCAGGACTTGCAAGTCACAGGAATAATGCCGCTCATAGAGGAAAAGAACCAACAAAAGACGTTTGTCAAAAATATATTAATCATTGCAAGAAATTTCTCGAATTCTATAGAATACGATTCTATGAATAAATGATGTTAATGTATTTCTTTATGCCATTTCTTTTACACAATTAATTGCATAGTGCCCTTTATCTTATGGCCCCGTCATCACCACCTTTGTCCCCTTGTCCCATTTCCACAGCCCGGGACACCCTTGGACACTACCCCTTCCACCACCCAACCACCTCCAGATCCAACCCGGCCACCAGCAACGCAACCTCCTCCATATTGCCCACCCCAAGCAGCTTCTTCAGCTTCAAAAAAGTAGGGTGCAACAGGGCATCCCCGTGCTCCACAACTCCCTCGAGCTCCCCATAACCCCCTGGCTCCCCAGAACCCCCAAAATCCCCAGCCACCTCAACAGCCACATGCTCCTCGCGCTGCTGCCGGATCAGCAGGTCCGCAATGTCCACGTGATTGACTCTGTCTTCAAAAGAAGCCTCTTTCTCCAGCACATCCGACACCACAATATCCAGCCCCCTGACCCGGGATAACTTCTCTTTCCATTCCAGGTACCCGTCCACATCCGGAAACGCCACCACCTTACGCCCTTTCAAAACCTGCAGCCGGTCGTTGAGTTGAGACTTTCCCCCGGTGGCCAGCCAAATGTACTCCGGCCAGAACGCACTGCAGATCACCGCGGTTTTCTCACTCTCCACCAGGGCCACCGGCTTGAAAGGGTATTGCTTCAACAGATGCTCCCCGAACAAACACTGGGTCAACTCCCAGCCATCGGCAAGCCGCAACAACGGATCCGCGGACTGCCTCAACACCGCATGCACCCAGGTAATCTTTCCACCGACCTGCTCGTCCTTGATCCGGTGCCCGGTCTTTCGGTCGTATTTCATAATCTTCCCGGTCCGGCAGCGGCCTTCCTTATCCAGCTGGTAAAAAATCACATCCCGGTTCTTGGTCACGCCCAAACAGTACGTGTTGACCGCCTCGCAGGTCTTTTCCCCGCCAATCAGATTTTTCAGAAACAAGGTGAAATCGCTGTCAAGGGTAGGGTGTACGGAATTCTTCACAATATCCGCCGATAGGGTCCACAACCGTTTCTTGACCGGGTGTGGTACGCTGCGTTGAGGGATCCGGAAAAAGTTCTCCTTCCAGTCAGGCCGGGCAAAAGGGTGGTCCTCAAAGAATTGCCTGGGTGTATAATGGTACCCGCAACGGCTCTCGTGGTTGCACCGTCCCACCGCCTCATCCAACCAATCCCCGTTCTCGTCCACATAGCGCGTGAAACAGCGCTTTCCCCCGCAAGCGGGGCACGTGAACCGGCTCCCGGGTCCTTCATACGGTTGCAGGGCGTACGTGTGTCCCGCCCTCATCAGAAACAATGGTTCTCATCCATTTCAAACACCAAATCATCCCGGATCCCCGGCCTCCCATGAACCCGCACCGGCTCCGACTGTCCCAACTGTCCCAGGTGTCCCACCTGTCCCACATCCCCGGGTGGGACAGCCTCTACCGGGGCAATATCCTCCTTGTTTTTCTCCCGGGCAATGATCCGGTGCACCGAGGTCTTGCTCCGATTCACCAGGTCCGCGATTTCCCGCACCGATTTTCCCTCCCTGTGACACGTCAGGATGTAGGAACGCACCTGGCTTTCATCCTCCTCGCTCTTGTCCCTCAAATGTTCCGATTCCTTCCCGTACCCCTTGTGCAGGAACCGCACGTACCCGTCCTCGCTGGTAATCTCGTACACGATGACATTGTCCGAGTCGTACAAATACTCACCGGCCCGGACCTTGACCTGCTTGACAAACTTGATCCGCTTGTCTTGGGCAGATTGTCCGATTGCAAACACGTTGTCAAAGAAATTGTACAGCTTTTTGGACCCGGCCAGGTCGTTTTGGGTGATAGGGTTGCTCAGATTCCGTTTGGGCGTGTGGGAAATGATCAGTAGGGTAAGGGCGTGCTTCTTCTTCAGTGCCATCAGCTTCATCATGAACAACCCGGCCACATCCCCCTTTTCCGAGCTGTTGCACAAATAGGTCAAATTGTCGATGATCACGATCCGGGCACCGGTCTGGACGGCCGCGAACTCGATGTCCTGGATGATGGCTTCCTCGTAATGTTGTACGCCGATACGCTCCGGATCGATCTCCGCCCGGAAGAAATTGTCGGAAAACACATGCCGGTATCCCATCTCCCTGTTGGTGTACCTCAACTGGAACTGCTTCTCCGACAACTCGCAATCCACATACAGCACCTTCCGGTACCGGGAAATGTAATCCCCCATCTGCACGGCGAAAATGGACTTGCCTGCATTGGAATCCGCAAACAGGCAAGCCACTTCCCCTTCGTTCAGGAGCCCGTGGTACAGGTCCACCGGATCCGGCATCTTCAACGCATCCTCCACCGACCGGTTGGCCGTCTTGACCGAGAGCATGCCCACGTGCCGGCACTCCGGGTCGGCCGTAGCGTTTTTCTCCAGTTCAAAAGAAATCTTGTCTTTAAAACTACCGTCCGGCTCCATCATACCCGCTCCTTACGCGTTTTGTTGTTTTTCCGAGGCCCAGACCGGCTTGTTGTAGAAATCCGTAACGCCTCCTTCCATGATGGCCTCAATGTCCTTCCACCTCCAGCGGCGTTCCCCGCCGATCATCACCGGGTGCAGGTAATCGTACTTGGTATGCCACCTCCACAACGTGGTTTCACCCACCCCCAGCAACTTCATCACCTCTCTTTTGGTCAGAAGGGTTTTCGGATTGTACGGTCCTGTGGTTTCTTTGGTTGGTTTTCTTCCTCTTGTTTCGCGTTCCGGTTCCGGTTCCAGGTCTTCCATGAAGACACGAGCCGCTTCTACCAGGTCGCTTGCCTTTACCTGGATGATTGTATCGGGATAATCCAGGGCCAGCGTATAGATATCAATTCCCATGATGCTGATTTTTTTAGGAATTGCACCCCTCCCCACGCACCTCCAAGCAGTGGTTTTGTTCGGTGTTCGGGGCCTGAATGACAACTTGGATTTTATCACCTGACCCGAAACAAAATTCCATAAAAAAGAATGGAAGAACGAATTTTTTGTGTTTACGTAAACACACTTTCTTGTGGTAACAAAGGAATTTTCACGCAATCAGCACGTTATGCCTAACAGGCAAAGGGAGTGGTAACAAAAGTGGTAACCGTTGTCGCATAGCAACACAAAATGATGAAAACGTCAGGAATCGGAGAGGGAGTTCTCTATGCATTGAAAGAAATGCATGGCCTGTACCCAAGCCGCAGGAAGGGTCCCTTTGTAGTTGGGTTTCCGGAGCCTGGCCGGTTTGTAGTTTGCCGTTTTGTCGGTAATCCCGAAATGATTGAACACCGCCTTCAGGGTATTGTTGTACGTTTTGCACAACAGGTCGTTCTCCCAGGCAATGGCAATCATGGAAGCCATCTTTGCAATATGTAACGCCCCTTTTTGCTCGTTGAGGGATCGAAGGAATTGGTATATCCGGGCAATGCGCCTTTTATCGTAGTTCTTCCTGAAGAAATCGGCCAGTTCGAACCCCTTATCACCGGCCATAGGGTAGTGGCCCGCTTCTTCCTGCAAGCATATCTGGCAATGATTCGCCTCACACAACAACGAGTAGGTCATGCACGGCCTTTTGGCCATCTCTTGTTCCATGGAAGAATGGATCCGCAGTGCGTACACGACTGCCCATTTGTAGACCTCCGCCCGGAAATCCCGCAACAAAACGACAAAGTCCATACTGCAAAACGATTTTTCCAGGTGTGTTTCCACCTTCTTCATCGTCTTGATCACAAAATTCAAATGGAGTTTCGGCTGGACGAAATCCAATGCCAGTTCAAAATCGTTCCGCTCTATGATGAATTCATGCAGCTTCTCAAAGGTCCGGCCGGACAGTTCAATACCCACATCCTCTCCGTATTCGTACCGCTGCGGTTCCCGGAAATAACCGGCAATCTTCCGGTCCTTTTCCACCCAAGTCTCCGGTGTCAGCACGTTCTTCTGGACATACTGGGTGCACAGCACATAGCAATTCGCTATCACCTTATACAACCTGAAAATCACATTTTCCAGATGCCATACATCAAGTCTTGACAACCCTCCATCCTCCATGAAAGAACAGTATATAATGATCACCCCCAAAAAGCCGCATTCCTCAACACGTGACGGAACTTGACTCTTGAGAAGCCGGTTAAATCAGTATATAGAAAACTTGGTACAGGGAACAGTAGAATACCCGGGAACCAGTTTTACGGTACAAAATTCATTGCATCCCACACATCAACGATGTTCTGTTTTGCCAATGTCTCGTACATAACCTCATGCCCTTCGCCCCAGTACACGGCAACCATGTATTGCAGGAGAAATTGTTTTTCCGGAGAAAGCTTTTCGTACTCCCTCTCAACCACTGAAACCGGATTATTCACCCCCTCTCTTGAAATAACATCACAGATAGAAGCAACAATTCTGTCAACCAGCTCTTCAGCCCAAACCATTAAATGAGTGTCTTCAATCATAACCTGAATAATTTAGTGTTCACCCAAAATTAAAACACTCTCCCCACCCAAACAAACAAATCAGGTAGAATCAACTCCTTGATTATTAAAGTTTTTACGAATTGTCTTTTTTTGCCACAACCCACATCCCCAAGAAAAAATCAGATAATTTTTAGGACAAAAAACCTCCTGGTTTTTGGTGAGAAGTTAAAATAATTACGAATCGCTAGAGAGGATAGTTGTTTTATAGATGGTATCCTCATTGTCCTTGAAGGATACAAAGTGTTTCCTATCGCTGGTATCATTACCAAATTATACTATTTTTTGTAAATTCTCCCTGTGGTTTGAATTTATGGGAGTATAATAGTATTATAAATTTCTATTATCAATTTGAGCTGTTTTTGCCTCTATAGCAAGCTGTATAAGTCTTGATTCCAAATATTTAATCTGTGTCTTTGTTAAAAGTTCATCTTTACTTACGAAGAATATTAGTTCTTTAAAGTCTTTATTGGTATCACTAAGATGTTGTTTTAGTCTTGATCTAATATTTTCAGCTTCACCAATATAAATTTTCTCGTCAAATGCTTTGTCAGTTGGGTCACCTTTCAAACAGTATATACCTGGGTTTTCAAACTCTGGTCTGTGCATAATTTTATTAACAGATGCTCTTGGGCTATAAATAGCCTTTCCTACCCAATTTCCTATTTCACTAAGTCTCGGACCATAAGCTGTTCCGTCAATCATATAAACAGTCAATTTTTTACCCATGTTATGTGTTTTGTAGAATGTCTCTTATAATTAATGCCAACGGTTCGCGGTTTGGCGTAGTGGCGGTTTTTTTGTACAAAAGTTCAATCGAAGAACTGAACTTGAACCTACTACAAAACTGTCATACGAAGCACCCTCCATTACGCCAAATCGCTGTTACCAGCTGGCCTTCTGTTGTCTGTGTCTGTAAACCATTATCGTTGTTGGGTTTCAGTGTATTTGTCGGGTTAGTTTAGGTGTCGGGTGTTTTAATAATTTCGGAATGGGTGGCAAAAATATTTTGAAATTCTTCCTGCGTAGGAACAGATACACTCTTTCGCGATCTTTGGCTTGTGTGTTGTCTTGTGCGGCTTGCAAATGTATGTGGTTGACGCATGGCTATATATTAAATAATTTTTCAAATTCTTCCTCAAAAATTTGTTTTCTGTACTTCTCGTTGTAAAAAGGCATACCCCAAATATTGTATTCCTTATTTTCCCATAGTTGCTCAACTAAGTGGTCTGATTTTAAAACTTTGAGATACTTTTCTTTCCATTCATCATGCTCAAAAAGGTGCTGCCCTTTCGGTTCTATAAATATCTGATAGTGCAATGAAACTTTCTTTTTCTTATCGGTAAGGAATAAGAGAAAATCAGGTTCTAATGGTCTACCATCATCAAAGTTGTAAATCTTGAAATGCCTTTCGTTACGAATGAGATAAATTTCAGAGAATTTTGACTTTAACTTATCGTAGGTTTTGTTTATGAATTTGACAAAATATTTTTCTTCGGTTGTTCCAAAGTTTTCATTGTAAACAAACCAATCTTTATTGCTTAAATCAATTTTAAGGTCTTCATTTTTGGTTTCGCTTTGCCCTACACCATATTCTTTATCTTCACTATCACTGATGGCAATATTGAGTTTCTTGTCTTTGAACTTTTCTTTAATCATGTGTGGTTTAAACTCCTTAGTGCCTTTGAACTCGGTTTTATCTGATTCAATTACATGTGCAATATCCTGTAACACTTTAATTGTAGCGTCTAATTTTTCCTGTGGTGATAGGTTGGCAACCTGTTCTTTTGTTCCTTCTACTTCAATTATTACATTGCCTAAGTAATAAGGTGAGGTTATAAACTCTGTAACTGAATTTAGATTTGGCAAGTGCTTTTTTAGGTTGTTGAACTGGTAGAACTCTAACTTGTTTATTGCTTTTCTTACAACAGGAATACCGAATGAAATGAGGTTGTAATCTTTCTGTTTTCGCTCAATACTTGTATTGCTCTGCTTCTCAAAAGCAACTGTTGTTTTTGTATAGCCGGTTTTTAAAGAAACTTGATGTTTTTTGTTTATGAGGGTAGATGACAAGCTGAAAATATCTGAACGGTCATATTTTTTTTGTTCATTGATGAATACAAAACCTGTTTTGTAGAATGGGGTTTGCTTGAAGCTGTCTTTAAGTATTAAATCAACCTCTTTTGTTTCTTTGGCTTTGATACCGATTTCTTCAAGGGCTGTGTTCAACTCGTCAATGTAGCGTGGATTGTAGGCACTATGGTAGTAAAGCTCCTCACATATTCTTAATTCATTATCAAGGTCGGTATCAAATTTTCGTGTGTACGGTGAATGCTCCTTTGTCGTTTGGAAAGGACAATACCTTGCACCCCTTCCAATTAACTGTGCTTCTGACATGGTTGTTTTACCGGGCTTGCCCTTTTTAGCGTCTCTGGTATCGTATAAGCGAACAATATCAAAGAGATTGAGAACGTCCCAGCCTTCATTTAATTTATTCACTGCGAAAACTGCCCTGTATTCGTTTGCTTCATCTTCTAAAGTATTGACTGCAATTTGCTTTTCTTCACTTTCATCTTTGCTATTAACCGTGATACATTTTTCTTGTGAGAAGTCATTTTTTAACTCTGTGGCAAGATTTTCAAGTGTTATGTTGTTTTCATCAAAGTATTTAAATGCTTTTTTTATAACGGGGTTGGTATCACGTTTTTTGATTTTCTCTAAGTGTTCCGGTTTCAGATTTTTTACGCTGGTTATGAATTGCTCGTAGAATGCCTGACTTTCCTTTATAGTTTTTGATTTAAAGAGAATTACGGGCTTAATGCGTTTCTTGTTCTTCTCGAAAACTTTACGCCTGTATTGGCTTAAAACAATGCCCTGTAAAGCTCGGTCAATTTCTGAAAGGTCTGCTTGCAGAACTTTCACTTCTTTAGAGTAGCCATCAGTACGGAACTGTTTTAATGGATAATCAAAAAGCAACTTGTCGAAATACTTTTTACCAATTTCAGGGTCAGATAAATCGGCTGTTGCTGTGAACTCTAACAAAATGTTTTCGTTGTTGGCTCTGAAAATTTTATTTACAGTTCCTTCCCAACTTATTACTTCCTCAACTTCTTCCTTGCTTAGATCAGCCCCTTTCTTTGTTTCTGCATTGATGTGGTGGGCTTCATCAGAAATTAGGACAATGTTTTTATCTACAAAATCATCATAAGTGAGTAGGTTTTCTTTTGGTGTATTTAAGCGGGAATGTAATCCCTGAATGGTGGTGAATACAATGTTGATGTCGTCTTGATGTGCCACCTGAAAATTCTCTACTTCTTTGATACGAACATTTTTTTCACCGAAAGAAATGGTTTCGCTGAAAAGGTATTTTGAAGCATTTGCATTCAGGAAATTATCACGTGTTTTCTCAATAATATTTGAACTATTGACAAAGAAAATGAAGTTGCGATAACCTTTTTGATAGAGGTATAAAATACACCCTGCCATGACTAAAGTTTTGCCGCTGCCTGTTGCCATGTGAAAAAGCAACTGTGTTGGTTTTGTTCGAGACTTATCGTTGTTGATGTAAAATATAAATCTTGAAAATGCCTCTATCTGATATGGTCTTTGTCCGTAACCTTCACGAAGGTTGTCCAAAATAAATTCCGGTGCTTCTAATTGTAGAAGCCCCAAAGAAACTGCACCTGTTATCTTATCGTTGAGGGATTGCATTTATTAGTAAATTAAATTTTAAAACTCTGACAGTTGAAATCGGAATTGAACGCTTTCTCTATAATTTTGTAAAACTTATCCATTTCAGCGTAACTCAATTCTATAAAGTCTTTAGTGAACCTTTTCCCTGTGTTCTCCGTGCCACCAGAAGCCGTCTTTGAATGCAAATAGACAATCTTTTCCTTTTTATAATCTTCATGCCATGCTATTATGAAACATCGTTCATCACGGCTGCATTGTATCGAAAGGGTGACTTCGGGTTTTTGAATTTTTCGTTCAAATTGCCCAAATGTGTCAAATTTGAAGCTACCGCAACTATCATAGTAAGAAAATCTTTTTTCAAAGTCATAGAGAATTATTTCGCCTGTTGGCTTATAAATTATTACCCCATCTTCTCTAAAGTTTTCGACATCTGACGGCTTCATGAAAATTAAATCTCCAGCCTTTGCAGCGGCCTCGTTGAAAACATTACAGAATTTTTCTAGTGCGTTATTATGATGACCGTATTTGTCTGGATGATACATTATTTATAGAACTGGTTATTTAAAATTTTATCTTCCTGCGATATATTAAATTCGTTGTCGTCTATTTCTGAGTAGTTAAGATATAGATAGTTGTTATCTAATACTTCATTTAGAAATCTCTTTTTATCAGCAATATTTAGTTTCGTGAAATCAGTAAATGTTTTATTGTCATGCAATTTGTCATGTAAGTATGAAACAAATCCATTACTCTGAATTTCTTTATATAAAGAAATTAAATCCTTATCGGATTCTAATGCTTTAATTTTTCCCTTAAAATTTTGATTCAGTGAATACAACTCCAATTTGATGAATGAGCTACCTCCTTTCCAATTTATATCTTTATCTTTAGATATGCCTGTAGTGTCTCCTTTGATAACATTTTGTAATCTATTTATGCTATCATTTTCACCGTAATCAAGCTGTTCAATACCAATGAATTGGCGTTTCATTTTCATTGCAACTGCACAAGTAGAACCACTCCCTAAGAAAAAATCCATGACTATATCACCAGGCTCAGTTGCTAATTGAATAATCCTCTTTAATAACTTTTCAGGCTTTTTACCTGCCTTTAATTCAACATTGCCTTCTGTAGAAGGTGTAGCTCCAATATCCCACCAGAAATCACTTATTAACGTTCCATAATATTTTTTACCACCATCTATAACTATTCTATCATTAAGTGATGATAGCATACCCCCTTTATAAACTAGATTTACCCTACTATCTGCTGTATTATATTCTTCAACAATACCCTTTTCCGAATTTTTTTTTGCGAATGCTTTAAAAGTGTCGCCAGACTTTTGAATATCCGATTTTAAAGCATATATATTATCTGAATGACTTAAACAATAGTCTTGAAACTTCACATAGAATAATTGCTTTTGTTCATCGGTCAATCCTCTCATTGTTTCTTGTTTAAATTCATCTTTTAGTATTTTTTTGTAGATATCAGAAACGGAATATTTCCCATTCGTTTTGATAACTTCGAGGCGATAACTTTCATTAAAAGAAATCGCTTTCACATAAACTGGTTTAAAGCGATGTAAAGCGACATCTTTTGCATAATATAGGATGTGCTCTTTAACTTTGAAAAGTTGCTCTCCCCTCATCACATTAATTGCGTTAACTCCGCTTTCAGAGCCGTTCTTTACAGCAATACTTTCTTTAAAATTTTCTCTTCCAAATATTTCATCGCATAGAACTTTCAAGTATGCCATTTCTTTATCATCTATTTGAATAAAAATAGCACCGTCATTAGAAAGCAACTCTCTTGCGACCTCTAATCTATTCTTCATAAAAGTCAACCATGAAGAATGATTAAAACTGTCGTTGTATCTGAAGCTATCGTTTTCTGTATTGTAAGGCGGGTCAATGTAGATAAGTTTAATCTTGCAACTAAACTTTTTCTTTAAAGAATGGAGTGCTAATAAGTTATTGCCTTTTATTATCAAATTATCAGTTGGGGAGATTCTCTTTACTTTTTGTTTGCCTGTTTTGTCGTATAATGAAAAGTTCGTGAGTACTTTAGGATCAAGCAATCTGTCAACTTCGTCTGGTGCAAGAGTTTCGTTCCAAAAAATTTCGTCCCTCCCTGCGTCATCTTTTGTTTGACCGCCTTCTAATACACAATCTTTGTAAGGGAATGACAAAACAACTTCTTTGTTCTCTGTCAAAAATTCATCCTCAATAGAAAGTCCAATTTTGTTTTTGAATGATGTGTAGCTATCGGGAAGAAACTCCTTGTTGCTGACAAACTGCATGAATTTGATTTTGTCGAAAACCAATGTGCCGGAAACATCTTCAAAAAAGTGTTTTTTAATGGTTGGATTTTTGAGCAACAATGCAAGCAATCCTTTATCAAGTGCTAATCCCAACTCAATGATTTTGTTTTTCATGAGTTTGCCATCAACTACAAGCCGTTCATCGGCTGTAAGCAATTCTTTTAGGTCGTTTAGAAGATTCTGCATTTATCCTAATTATTAAATTTTAAGTTGTCTAAGTTATTAAAAGCTTTTGCTAAAATGGCTCTTTTTATTTTTTCTGAAGGGTCGGCTTGTGGGTGGGGCAAAACCAAATGTGCCATTTGTGGGTTGTGAATTCAAAATATTTTGTGCGCTGGGAAAAAATTAAAACACAGAAGGGTAGGCAATGAGTATCGGCATACTCGTTGTCCGTTTGTTATAATGTTTCTATGTCTGTGTTCACCTGTCAAAATTGTTTACTTTTTTATCGTTTATGTCAGTCGTTTTGATGTTGTCGTGTCATCTTTACGCTTGCTCGTAACGGTCACGTATATGAAATGTTTGTCATTTCGTAGCATAATTCTGTCCAGTTACTACTACTTTACAAACCGGCAGAAATGCTCAATAAACCACTGACTGCCAAATATTTTATATACTATGTTGGCAAACGTTATTCACTGTGTTTAATAACAGGAATAAATTACAAAGTTAATTCTAAAACTATTATTAAGGTTTATGTGATAACAACATAATTAATCCCCTTTTTTATGCTTGTGTGGCTTTAGTGATGGTGTATTACCTGGAGTCTCCTTGTTATCTCGTTGACGTCTGTCAGGTTTTCCTGTTGTTTTAGCAATCCTTTTTGGACCTGGTTTAATTCCCATATTCTTTTTTTTGTCAATTATAAAAAATTATATACTACAAGTCATTATTTTTTACTTCTCATTTTTAATCTTTTCTCAGTGGATAGAAAATTATTTATACAATGTTTAGTCTGCATATCAAAATCTTTTCCATCTGAAATCACTTTTGTCTTCATGAAGTACTCAGAATTACCATTTATTAAATATGCTCTTTTAAAATAATCAATTGCCAATAATGGATTTGCTTCTAAAGATTCACCCATTAGTTCATAGTGGTCAGCTAATTCAAAAATTTGGTCAAGGAACTTATTTATCTTATCTGAAAAATCGTCATCATACTCAATATATTCTGTTCTTATGAAGTCTGAAGGGATATCATAATCTGAGGATTTAATAACAATAGTCTCTTTACCAAGAGCATTTAATACTCCTATTTCATAAAAGATATTTGAAATTGTCGTTACTTTCATTTCTTTTGAAACTATCGCAATACCCATTGGTACAGCAAGCACTTGTTTCCAGATTTTATTTAAGAAATCCTTACCTTTTATATATGAATTTGCATCTAGTTCGACAATTTTTCTTTTCGATAACTCAGTCGATAAGTCAGCTCTAATTTTCTCAACAATATTTGGTAAAGGGAGACCAAGTTGAGTCATAATGAAGCAGCTTCTCGGCTCATATGAGATAAAATCTGTTATTACTTCTCTATCATGATTGTAATAAATCATATTAGTCCTTTTTCTTCCTTATTACTGGGACATTTTTATAAGGTCCTTCTGATTTCTTGGTAGAAACTATTTTACCTTTATCTCGGTCAATTTTTACGTACTTGCCAGTTCGTGGATTTTTTGTTTGTCCCATTCCCTTTTTTTGTGACATAATCTTTTATAGTTTATTTTCTTAAATTTACCATTTTTAATTTTCTAATTAAATGATATATTTCTGAGCAGTCGCCCTAATGTTTGCCAACGTGTAATAGATTCAATAAATGTGTATCTATACCCTCAAATTTGTTGGTATATATGCTTAAACAACATGTCTTATATACTTTTATGCATCACACTAAATTCCCCTTTTTACCCTCATCTAAGGCTATCAAAAAAAATGTGGACCATAGAATTTCCCTATGTCAAAAAAACCGACTTTATGTACGGGTATAAGAACAATGTAACTGTTTCTGAGCCAGAAATATGTAAAATTAACACTTATTCAAGAATTTTCAACTTTTCAGTGAGTAAAAAGAATGGGAGCACATCATTTTCTCTTCTCGAATAACATCGCGTGTACCAGACCCCTATTACTTGGACAAAAAAGTCAAACTGGTTGAGCTATTCTCGTATCATAAATTGGGGTTGACGAACAAATATACTCATTTGTTTGGTGATTCGTAAGATACTGACTAATTGTT
>Ga0334900_1001268_pt1 | contig 28401 bp, 21 predicted proteins | sample GraSluR3_MG_2_FD_207231 | JGI IMG/M metagenome (GOLD analysis project Ga0334900, IMG submission 207231) | Sludge microbial communities from methane-producing bioreactor in Wageningen University, Netherlands - Granular Sludge_31_08-R3 | ecosystem: Engineered > Bioreactor > Anaerobic >...
CGCAGAGGGCGCAGAGGCAGGAGAGGGGGAATGCGGTATTACGGTGGGGAGCTGGATGGTTAGGGGAGGGACCGCGCAGAGGGCGCAGAGGCAGGAGAGGGGGAATGCGGTATTACGGTGGGGCGCTGGATGGTCGGGGGAGAGACCGCGCAGAGGGCGCAGAGGCAGGGGGCGGGATGTCGCAATTAAAGGCCTGATCTGCTCATGGTGACTGCTCTGCTTTTGAGGGTATAAAATCCCCCTTTGAAGCTTTGTGTTTTTCTGATATTATGGTCTAAATTCAGACAGAGAAACGAGTTTTACGGACCCACATGGCAAAACAGGCAGTACAGACAGAGAAGAAGCAGGCCGTCTACGACGAAAGCAAGATAAAAACCCTCAGTTCCCTGGAGCACATACGCCTCAGAACAGGTATGTATATCGGACGGCTGGGAGACGGTTCCAATATGGACGATGGTATCTACATCCTCATCAAGGAGGTTGTGGATAACGCCATCGATGAATACATTATGGGCCACGGCAATCGCGTCGAGATGTCCCTCAAGAAAGACACGGTGACAGTCCGGGATTACGGCCGGGGGATTCCCCTGGGCAAGGTTATAGATTGTGTATCGGTTATCAATACGGGTGCCAAGTATAACGACGAGGTATTCCAGTTCTCCGTGGGCTTGAACGGTGTGGGTACCAAGGCGGTAAACGCCCTCTCGTCCAGCTTTACGGTTACCAGTTTTCGGGAGGGCAGGTATTTTCAGGCCAGCTTCTCCCGGGGCTCCCTGCTGGACAGCAAGGAAGGGAAGAGCAAAGAGAAAAACGGCACTTTAGTTGAATTTGTTCCCGATGAGGAAATTTTCGGGGAGTACGCCTTTAACCAGGAATACATCGAGCAGCGTTTCTGGAATTACGCCTGTCTGAACTCCGGGCTTACCCTGGTTCTGAACGGTCAGAAGTTCTATTCCGCCAACGGTCTCAAGGATCTGTTGAACGCCGAGGTGGGGGAGGACAGGATCTATGACGAGGCCTACTTCAAGGGAGACCGCATCGAGTTCGCTTTTACTCATACCCAGAATTACGGGGAGACCTACTTTTCCTTTGTAAACGGACAGTTCACCTCCGACGGAGGCACCCATCAGAGCGCCTTCCGGGAGGGGATACTGAAAGGGGTAAACGAGTTTTACAAGAAGAACTACTCCGGCGTGGATGTCCGGGACGGTATTGCCGGGGCCATAGCCGTCAAGCTGACCAATCCCATTTTTGAAAGCCAGACAAAGAACAAGCTGGGCAATACGGAGATCCGGGGCTGGATTGTCGGCGAGGTCAAATCCGGGGTGGTGGATTTTCTGCACAAGAACAATTCTGCCTCCAAGCGGCTGGAAGAGAAGATCGTCTCAAACGAGAAGCTCCGCAAGGAGCTGAACGCAGTCAAGAAAGAGGCCAAGGAGGCGGCGAAAAAGATCGCCCTCAAAATCCCCAACCTCAAGGACAGCAAGTATCACCTGGGAGACAAAAAGGGAGACGAGTCAACCCTCTTTATTACCGAAGGGGCCTCCGCCTCGGGCTCCATGGTCTCCAGTCGTGACCCCTATACCCAGGCCATCTTCTCCCTTCGGGGCAAGTGTCAGAACATGTACTCCCGTAAACGTGCTGACATCTACAAAAACGAAGAGCTCTACAACATGATGATGGCCTTGGGAATAGAGAACGGAATAGAGGGTCTGCGGTACGGCCGGGTGGTGATTGCAACCGATGCCGACCATGACGGTTTTCATATCCGGAACCTGCTGCTGACTTTTTTTCTGACCTTTTTCGAGGAGCTTGTAGTTGCCGAGCGGATCTATATTCTTGAGACCCCCCTTTTCCGGGTGCGGAACAAGAAGGAGACCCGCTACTGCTACTCCCCCAGGGAGAAAGACGAGGCTTTGCAGCAGATAAGTTCCCCCGAGGTTACCCGCTTCAAGGGGCTTGGAGAGATCTCTCCGAAGGAGTTCGGGCAGTTTATCGGACCGGATATACGCCTGGTCAAGGTCAATATAAAGTCTCTTAAAAACATCAGCCAGACTCTCGGATTCTTTATGGGAAAAAACACCCCTGAACGCCGGGATTACATAATGGAGAACCTGATTTAATGGCCTACGTACAGAAACTTTTCAATACCAACTTTATGGAGTACGCCTCCTACGTCATTAAAGACCGGGCCATTCCCAACATCGAGGACGGCCTCAAACCGGTCCAGCGCCGGATCCTCCACTCCCTTTTCGAGATGGACGACGGAAAGTTTCACAAGGTGGCGAATGTGGTGGGCCACTGCATGAAGTACCACCCCCACGGGGACGCGTCGATCTATTCCGCCCTGGTGGTGCTGGCCAACAAGGACCTGTTTATCGAAAAGCAGGGAAACTTCGGGAATATCTATACCGGAGACCCCGCCTCGGCGGCCAGGTATATCGAGTGCCGGCTCCTGCCGCTTGCCAAAAAGGTGCTCTATTTTCCCGAGATTACCGAATACGACGACTCCTACGACGGTCGTAACCGGGAGCCCCTGATCTTTCCTGCCAAGATTCCCGTGGTGTTGATTCAGGGAACCGAGGGGATTGCGGTGGGAATGTCCACCAGGATTCTGCCCCACAACTTTGTCGAGGTCCTGGAAGCTGTCAAGGCGGCCTTAAGGGGAGAAAAAAAGACCCTCTACCCCGATTTTCCCACCGGCGGCATTATCGACGTTGCCGACTACCAGGACGGCATGGGAAAGGTCCTGGTGCGGGCAAAACTTGACACCTCCGATCCCAAGCGTATTGTCGTGCGGGAACTCCCCTTCGGAACTACATCCGACACCCTGATTGCATCGATTGAGAACGCCGCCCGGAAAGGGAAGCTGAAGATCGGCAGTATAAGCGATTATACGGCGGAAAATGTGGAGATCGAGATAAAGCTGGCCCGGGGGGTCCATACCCAGGAGGTTCTGGATGCCCTCTATGCCTTTACGGACTGCGAAACCTCCATCTCCGTCAATTCTCTGGTCATTATAGATAACAAACCGGTCCTGATACCGATTTCGAAGATCATTGAGTTTCATGCAGGGTTCATCATCAAGGTTCTGAAGGCGGAACTGAAGATAGAAGAGGGGCGCCTCAAGGACAGGATCCATGCCAGGACCCTGGAGAGGATCTTTATTGAAGAGCGGATATACAAGCGCATCGAGGATAAAAAGACCCAGAGCGGTGTCATGAAGGCGGTTCATACGGGTCTGGAGCCTTTTCAGGACGAGATTCGCAGGGAGGTTACCGACGAGGATGTTGAGCGCCTTCTGAAAATCCCGATCCGGCGGATATCCCTCTATGATATTGAAAAGGCCCGCAGGGAACTCCAGGAGCTGGATGCCCGGCTCAAAGAGGTGCGGGCCAATCTGAAGGACCTGACCGGCTACGCACTGGGCTTCCTGGACAAGCTTATCGATGACCACGGATCCGACTACCCGCGGCTGTCCACGATAAAATCCTTTGAAAAGGTTGATGTCCGCGAGGCCGCCCAGCGTGACCTGGACCTGCGTTATGATCCTGATACCGGCTACCTGGGCCACGGGATAAAAACCGGCAAGGTGATGTTCCAGGTCTCTCCCTACGACAGGGTTCTGGTCATACGGAAAACCGGCGCCTATTCGGTCATCGATGTGCCGGAGCGGCTTTTCGTCGATAAAGGTATGCTCTGCTGCGTTCTGGCGGAGAAGGAACGACTTGCAAAACTCGTTTTTACCCTGCTGTACGTCGACAAGGCAAGCCGCTGTGCCTATATAAAACGCTGCAAGATTGAACAGTATATCCTGAACAAGGGCTACACCCTGATCCCTGAGGACGCCCTGGGAATAAAACTGACAACCCAGAGGGAAAACGTTGGGATCCAGGTCAGCTACAAGCCGAAACCCCGGATGAAGATCCTTGATGAAACCTTTCCGCTGGAGAAATTTGCCATTAAAGGGCTTAAAGCGGGGGGTGTGCGCCTGGCCGCCAAGGAAGTCAGGAGCGCCAAATTCGTTCGTCTGAGTACTGGCGGGAACGGAAAAAGCGGGCTACAATCTAAAAAAGCCGCATCCAAAAAGCGGACCGGCAGTAAAGCCTGAATGATGAGGTAAGCATAGAGACCATGGCTGGCCGTTACGATCTGAATACCATTATTCGCGGTTATTCCCTTCGCATGGGAAAACCCCGGTTCAACTTTACCTCCTTTGCCGCCTATGCCCAGAAGTATGTGGAGCGGCTGGTGAGCGAGGGGGAGGAAATCGACCCGCGTCTGAGTTCTTCTGAGCAGCTCGAATCCCAGCTGGAGGAGCTCGCCGGTAAAGGAATCCTGCGCCTGGAAAAACAGGACGACCGGATAAAGACCATCTTTTATCCGAAGTTCTACTACTACGAGCTGCACAAGCTCTACAAGGATATCGAGCAGAAACCCGAGGAACCTTTTCCATCCATCGAGAGTACCGGTTATGATATTCCCGACGGATCCATGAATACTGTGGATGTGAAAACCGAGTTCGTGGAGCTTCTGAAAAAGAAAGACGAGCAGGAGATCGTCAGGCTTACCTTTCCCGAGACCATCCCCTCGATCCTGACCACCTCGACCCTGGTGGAAAACAAAATGCTCGAGTTTTCGGTCCAGAAAATCCGCAATTACCTCAATACCCACCGCAATGCGGAGTATATGCAGAGCCGGATGCGGGGCATTTTTAAAAACCGGGAAGCGAGTCTCAGGGACATGTTTTCCAAGGTCCTGACCCAGGTCCGAACGTCCATCTCGTCCCTGCTTGAGCCGACGGATTTCTCCTTCCAGTTCTGGACCCATCTGGCCAGTTCCATGATTCAGGAGTACAATAAAAAAAACAACCGTACCGCCCTGGAGAACGCCTATATTCAGTCCGCCTATATGCTGGGTTTGTACAATATGTACTACAAGAGCATATCCCAGCGGGAAAAGGACAAGGAGAACGCCTTAAAGCAGGTGCGTCAGGGCTTTCGGAACGCTCCCTATTTTTTTACCTTCAACAGCATTCACTCCTTCAAGGATAAAAACGGTGTCCCTCTTTCCAAACGCTTTTCTCTGGATGATCTGAACGGCTATCTGCGAAAGCTGACCACCTCGGAGGACAGCAAGCAGCTTCCCGAGGTTGTGCGGGTCAGGACGCCGGATAACAAGGAGTATTTCATTCACCGGGAACTGATTATACCCCTGACTCTGAAGAAGCTTCGGGACAGCAATGAAATCCTGAAAAGGGAATATCAGAACCTGTTTACCCTGCTTCTGAACAACTATCAGAGCAGCCCCGAAATGAAGAACGATGAGGCCTTTATCCGGGATCTCGAGCGGCGTCTGAAGGAGGAGGATCCCCTGCTCTCCGGACTGCTCAGGTTTGATCTGCTCTTTTTTGCCCTGGAGTCGGGGAAATACGGCTTCGAGGCGACCAAGAACACCCAGGAGCTCTTTGATTCCCAGCACCATTCCCTGAAACCTCTGGACGAAGTACTCAAACTCAAGCGGGAGGAGCTGGTCAAGGACGCCAAGTTCAAGATCCCTCTCTGGAAAACCATTCCCCTTTTTGTGGCGGTGGCGAAGTTTTTCAGGGGCGTCTCTTCCGGTTTCAGCAGGAGTAATCACGGACGCAGCGCGGCGGAGAAAAAGATCAGGAAACGTCCACGGGGAGAAGGCTTTGTCTCCACCTCGCTGGCTGACATGGACCAGCATGAGGCCGCTCCGGCAGCTTCCGCGAGTGTCGGAACAACGAGTAAAAAGAAGGACCTTCTGAACTACAAAGAAGCTCTGGAGGTTTTGAAGCGGAGGGTTGCGGGGAACGATAAGCCCATTGATCAGTCCCTGGATGAACTGGCGGAGAAGTGGAATCCCCTTTATGATCCCCAGGCAAAGGCCAATCTGGTGGAGGATGTCAATTCGTTAATCAGGGATTTTATCAGATCGATCAAGAAGCATTTCCGGGTAAGGCCGCCGGACCTTGCCCGCATCGAGAACATGGCCCGGCAGTTATCTGAACATGATGCCTTTGATCAGATCAAAAACAAGGCTGCGCTGATGACCTATATAAAGCTCTATATAATCAAGATTCTCGGTAATCAGCGCGTTAAATAGACAGCTACTCCTTCTTTCTGAACTCTTTCCAGGCTGCGGATGCGCCGGCTTCCAGGTCCTTGAGGGCGCTTTTGAGTCCCTCACTCAGGTCCCGTGCGGCTTCTCCGGCGGATCTGCCGAACTCCGATGACTGGGCAACAAGCTCCTTCCGCTTTTTTTCCAGCTCCGCTATGCGGGTATCGATCTGCCTGCGGATCTCTCCGGAAAGCTCCTTCTGCCTGGTTTTGAGTTCCTCCAGTTTCGCATCGACCTTGTCGATGGTGCTGTTGATGTTGCTTTTCAGTTTTTCCTTGTCTTCTTCTTTCATTTCCGTACCTCCGCGTATTGGTTCCTCACAGCAAAAGTACCCATGAACATGCAGGAAGGCAAGGAGAGATCCGGGGGGCTATCCGGCTTCAGGAGAGGCGGGATCCAGCTGTGTCGAAGATTTACTCCCTTTCCTGTACAGGGACAGAAGCCAGGTGCAGTTCCCGGAACTGGTCCGGATCTGCCGGGGAGGGGGATTCGTCCATGGGAGAGATCCCCACAGTATTCTTGGGAAACGCGATTACCTCGCGAATCGAGTTCTCCCCGGCCATGATCATTACCAGCCGGTCGAGTCCCGGTGCGATTCCTCCATGGGGCGGCGGTCCGTAGCGGAAGGCGTCCAGCAGAAAGCCGAAACGGTTCTGGGCCTCCTCCTCGCTGAAGCCGACGATCTGGAAAATCCGCTTCTGGATCTCCGGATCATGGACCCTGATGGAGCCGGAGGCCAGCTCAAATCCGTTGCAGACCAGGTCGTACATATCGGCCCGGACGTCTCCTGGATTCGCTTCCATGGTCTCAAGGTATTGCGCCTGCGGCATGGTGAACATGTGGTGTGCGGGATCCCACTTCTTTTCGTCCCTGTTCCATTCAAAGAGGGGAAAGTCGATTATCCAGCAGAAGTTGAAGCTTCCCTCGGGAATCAGCTCCAGGCTGCGGCCCAGACGCAGTCGTACTGCCCCCAGGGAGGTGCAGGCGGTGTGCCGTTCGTCGGCGACACAGAGGATAAGGTCTCCGGCGCCGGCCTTGAGGCTGGAAAGGATCTCCTGTGCCCGGGGAGCGAAAAACTTGGCAATGCCGCCGTCAAGCTCGCCGGAGTCTGTTACCTTCATCCAGGCAAGGCCTTTGGCTCCGTAGGTTTTTGCCGTCTCTTCAAGTTCGTTGATCTGCTTTCGGGAGTAGTCGGCGCAGCCCGGAGCAGCCAGGGCCTTTACCACGCCGCCGGATTCCAGCACGCCTTCGAAAACCTTGAAGCCGGAGCCGGAAACAAAGGGGGCGAAGTCCTGGAGTTCCATGTCGAAGCGGAGTTCCGGTTTATCGCTGCCGAAGCGGTCCAGGGCCTCGAAATAGGGAAGCCGCGGAAAGGGCCGGGGCAGATCGATGTCCATGGTCTTTTTGAAGATATGGGCCATCATCCCTTCGGTTACGGCGAAAACGTCGTCCTTGGAGACATAGCTCATCTCCAGGTCGATCTGGGTGAACTCCAGCTGACGGTCTCCCCGGGCGTCTTCGTCGCGGTAGCAGCGGGCTATCTGAAAATAGCGGTCACAGCCGCCGACCATCAAAATTTGCTTGAAAAGCTGGGGCGACTGGGGCAGGGCGTAGACCTTGCCGGGATGCAGCCGGGAGGGCACAATGAAGTCCCGTGCCCCTTCGGGGGTGGACTTGATCAGGGTGGGAGTCTCGATTTCCAGAAAACCCTTCCCGTTCAGGTACTCCCGCACGGCGAAGGTAACATCGTGGCGCAGGCGGATCTTCCGCTGCATGGAGAAGGAGCGAAGATCGAGGTAGCGGAATTTCAGGCGCAGGTCTTCCTTGGCGTCGCTCTTCTCGTCAACCATGAAGGGAAGGACCTCGCAGCGGGAGAGGATTTCGATCTTGTCCGCCTTCAGCTCAATCTCGCCGGTGGGAATATTGGGGTTCGGGTTCAGCCGCTTACGGACTGTACCGACAACAGCGATGCAGTATTCAAACTTCAGTTCCGCCGCGGTCTCCCTGACCTCCTGTGCGGCGTCTTCGTCGACAACAATCTGGGTCAGACCGTGTCGGTCGCGGAGATCTATAAACCGGACTCCGCCGTGGTCGCGGCGGCGATGCACCCATCCGTTGAGAGTAACCGTAGCGCCTTCATCGGCGGCGCTGAGCTGTCCGCAGGTAGCGGTTCTTTTGTAGTGTTCCATGGTATCTGGACTGTAGCATTAGCTCCGCCGTACTGGCAAGATCTGTATATTGTGCTCGTACTGTCCGTCAGGATCTTCGGCGCATGCAGACCCTGCAGCCGTTGACGTGAACGTGGACCTTGCCGGAGCTCTCAAACAGGCGGGCGAATACCAGTTCGTCCCCTTCCAGCTCTCTCTTGCAGGATGGACAGTAGCGGCGGTGGGCCCTGTTGGGAGGATAGCAGTACGGACAGCCGTAGATCTCGGCAAGACGGTCGCCTTTTCCGGGATAAACCACCGAATGGACCCGTTCCCCGGCCTGCAGCATGGTTCCGCAGAGGGGGCAGGGACTGCGTTTCCCGGTCCCCGGAAGCTCCTCCAGACTGATTCGCCCGTTTTCCCGGTCTTGAGATGCGGAGAGGCGAAAATAGATGCCAAGCAGCAGCACAATCAGGACTGCCATCAGTACAAGGACAATCAGGTTCATGGATTTCCCTCGCTCATTTTTCGGCAAATCCCTGAGCTATCAGCAGAGTATAGCCTCCTTTTTCATAAAAAGAATTGGAATTTGTACTGAAGCTTAGTACAATAAGATGTGGGTAGCCTCTATATTGTTGCAACACCGATAGGAAACCTGGGGGATATCAGTTTCAGGGCTGTAGATGTCCTGAAGAAGGTGGAAGTTATCGCCTGCGAGGATACGCGGCAGACCGTCAAGCTGCTGAATGCCTACGGTATTCGGAAGCATCTGGTGAGCTGCAGGGCCGGAAACGAGGCGAAGGCGGCGGAAAAACTCCTGGAGCATCTCTCCCGGGGTGCCGATGTGGCGTATGCTTCCGACGCAGGTACACCGGGATTGAGCGATCCGGGGGCGGTTTTATGTAACCTTGTACGGGAAGCCGGTTTTCCGGTGATACCCCTGCCCGGGGCTTCGGCCTTTGCTGCGCTGATCAGTGTGGCCGGCTTTGGAGGCCGAACGGTTATTTTTGACGGTTTCCTGAGTCCCAGAGAGGGGCGCCGTAAGCGGAGACTGGTGGAGCTCCTTGAGCGGGAGGAGAACTTTCTGCTCTATGAGTCCCCTTTCCGCATTCTGAAGCTCCTGAAGAACCTTGCAGAGCTTGCCCCTGATCGCAGGATCTGCATAGGACGGGAGATGACCAAACTCCACGAGGAGTTTTTGCGGGGATTCCCGGCGGACATCTTGACAGAACTTGGCGAACGGTCCAGCATTAAGGGAGAGTTCGCAATAATGGTTGAGGGAAGGAATTTTTCTCAATCTTATGGGGAAAGTGACGATAATGTCAGTGAAAGGAAGGGATGAGAAATGACAATTGAGGGTCTTGGACCGATAGATTCAATCTCAAAACTCAAGAAGAACAGCAACACTTCCAAGCCGGAAAAAGTGGTGGAGAAGGATTCTGTAAACGTATCCTCGGAAGCCAAAAACCTTGCAGAGCTCTACCAGGCCAATGAGGCAGTAAAGAACAGTGCGGATATACGCATGGATCGGGTTGAGGAAGTCAAGCGGAAACTCGAGGATCCGAACTATATCAACGACAAGGTCATAGAGATGGTGGCGGATAACATAATGAAGAATTTCGGGCTCTAAAAACCCATCCATTCCCAGGATAAGAATATACAATCCCCCCCATGAGGGGGATTTTTTTTGCTCTGCCCAAAAATGCGGATACGTACTATACTCTTCTTCATGGACACTCTCTCCTTTTATATGCCCGGGAGGGTCATATTTGGTCTCGATTCCCGTATGCGGCTGGGTACGGAAGCCCGCAGGTTCGGCGCCAGGGCCCTGATTCTTGCAGAAACAGCCTTTCGTTCATCAGATTCCCTGAACGAGCTGAGCTCTGTTCTGCGCAGCGGCGGGGTCGAGAGCATTACGTATGCGGAAATAGGCGCCGAATCGACCAGCAGGGCTGGTGAGGAGTGTCTTGATCTGGCCAAGTCCGCCCGGGTACAGATGATCATTGGTTTCGGCGGATTGCGGGTCCTTTCCATGGCCAAGGCAGTGGCAGCCTTCGGTGCAGGCATCTATGATCTTGACAGCCTGAAAAAGGAAGGGGAATCGGGGACCTCGGTCTATCCCTATATCGAAGTTCCCACCGCCTGTCGGAATCCCTTCATGCTGAGGGAGGATTTCTTCCTTATTGACGCCAGGAACCGTCACAGCTCTGTTTTCCGGCGCAAAGAGGCCTTTCCGAACCTGGTCGTCCTGGACCCCCGGTATGCCGCCGGCCTGTCCGAACGGAAACGTTCTGCCATTCTTCTGGATACGATGCTGAGTTCCCTGGAGGCCTATTTTTCCCGGAGCAGCAATTTTCTTTCCACTACGATTTTACTGCGCTCCCTCGGGCTGCTTGCAGGGAGTATCAGCTCGATGCGAGAGGAGGACCCCTCCGAGCTGGATCTTCGCTTGTACCAGGCTGGGCTGCTCTCGGCCTTCGGTCTGACCATGGGATCCCCGGGTATTGGAAGTGCCGTGGCGCTGACTGCGGGAGGACTCTTTCAGATACCGAAATCCGGTGTAGCGGCCCTGATGCTCCCGGTAATCCTGGAGTACGGCCGAAGGGCCTGTCCCGACAAGCTCGCCAGGATGGCCCCCATCGTTGACGAGGACACCCGCAGGATGGGAACATCGGCAGCGGCCGATACGGTCATTGCCGCCCTGCGGCGCAGAATCGATTCTCTTCAGCTGCCCCTGCGCTTCAGCGACTACGGCCTGTCGTCCCGGGACCTTCCTGTACTTGCTGATGCGGCGATAGAAACGGGCCTTGCCGACCAGCTGCCTCAACCCCTTGATCAGGAGGAGCTCCTCAATCTGCTGAAAGGTGCCCTATGATAGCGCTGCGAAAGCTCGCTGGACTGTCGACGAAAAACCGCCTGCGTAAGATTGCGGAGCTTCTTCGCGCTTTTGAGATGGAGATACGGGTTTCCAGGCCTGTTGACAGCTATTATCTTGCGGGACTCTGCGCAACCCTTGTACGTTCCGATACTTCGGAGACTGTACGGGAACGGGCGGAAGAGCTGGAAGAACGGCTGAGGAACGCCGGTCTGTCCCTTTCGGGTCACCTGGCTGCTGACTTTGGCAGGGAATGCGGGGTACTCTGCAGCCTCATTATGTCCGAACTTGGGGTATCTCTGGCGGATTGGGATCTGAGGGTTCCGGACACTGGTCTTCTTGACACGGGAACGCGGAAGCTTATGCCTGTTGATCTCTTTCTGGAGGATCTTCGTTCTCCCTTCAATGTCGGGAATATATTCCGTTCAGCCGAAGCCTTCGGGGTGCGGCATATTTATCTGAGTCCCGCCACTCCGGACCCTGAACAGCCCCGGGCAAGCCGGAGTTCCATGGGAGCGTCGCTGGCGGTCCCATGGTCCGTGTGCACCCTTCAGGAGGCCTGTTCCATATCTGCGGACGAGGGGAACGGTACTCAGGTTATAGCCCTGGAGACGGGAGGCAGGGATATCGCAACCTGCTCTTTTCCCTCTGCGGGACTGCTTCTTGTGGGCAATGAGGAGTGGGGCCTTAGCGAAGATGCCCTGTCACGGGCTGATTTCAGGCTTTCCATACCCATGGGAGGGGCCAAGGCCTCCCTGAATGTTTCGGTGGCTGCCGCCATAGCCATGCAGCGCTGGTTCGAAGCCTGTCAATAAAAAAACCGGCGGTGTGAACCGCCGGTTTTTATCATGGTCTGCAGAGTGTTACCGGTGAAGGGCGCGTTCAATTTCCGGCTGGTTGAATCCGACAATGATCCTGCCGTTCACATCCACTACCGGAACACCCATCTGTCCAGATTTTTTCACCATTTCTTCAGCGCGGCGCATATCGTTGGCCACATTATACTCCGTATAGGAGATGTGATTCTCCCTGAAATACTGCTTTGCCTTATTGCAGTAGACACAGCTTGGAGTGGTATAAATTTTAACTGCCATTACAGCCTCCCTCTCTTATTCATATGCATATATATTAAATACTATATATATAAAAGTCAAGAGGTTTTGTTCTGATAAGGGATTTACATTTTCTTGTTTCTTTCGTCGTCGAAGGCCAGGGACAGGCGCTGCTGCACCATATCCAGCTTCTCCTGGGAGGTGATTCCAAAGTCCCTGATTACCTCGGTCTCAAGCTGGTCATATTCTATATCGCCCCGCTCATATCCGCAGAGGGCGTTTGCAAGGTAGACGGTGTAGACAACGTCCCGGAACTCGTTGTGGGCAGCCAGGGGATCATGATGATACCGTATGGCTTCGATGAGGGAGACGGGAAAGTTCCATTTCTCGGCTATCAGGGCCCCTATTTCGGCATGATTCAGCCCGGCGCTCAGGTCTTCAATGAAGTCACGGTGAATATTGCGGTCTGCGCAGAAACCCTGGATCTTTTCCAGCAGGTTGGGATGAACGTTGGAGAAGATTATTTTTCCCATATCGTGCAGGATACCCCCCACATAGGCGTCATCCAGCAGCTCCTTTCTGCGCTTGAAGTTCTTGGCCAGGTTATAGGCGTAGAAAGCCGTCCGGTAACTGTGGTCCCAGAGCCAGCGCTGGTTCGAGTCCAGTATCTTCAGGGTTCCGAAGGAGTAGAGCAGATTCTTTATTCCCCGGAAACCCACCAGTTTGACGGCTTCCACGATGTTGTCCACCCGCTTGGGAAGCATGAACTGGGCGGAGTTTACATGCTTGAGAAGGTCCGCCGTCAGGGATGGATCGGTGCTGATCTGCCTGGCGATATCGGAGATTTCTGAATCGGGATCACTGATCAGTTTCTGAAGGTAGACGATATTGTCGGGAAACTGGGGCAGCTCGTTGATCTCGTTGACGATCTCCCGGGAGAGTTCGTTGATGTTCTCAAGGTGTACTGCAGAGAAGGGCACGGTAATCCTGGCGATTGTTTCGTCCCCGTCCACATCGATATCAAAGGCGTCTTCGTCCAGGCCCATCTTCTTGAGCATGAGGACCAGTATGACGATTCCCAGTCCGGCTCCCTCGGAGTCGTCCATCACCGAGGAGAGGGCCTCTTCCATGGAATCGAAGGCCCGGGAGCGGGCAATACGGTCGTAGACCCGGATCTGCTCCTTGCGGGAGATGCGGGAATTGTTATGGATGCTCATGGTAAAGGCATTACCCTTGGCATGGTAGACGACCTTTACGTAGAGACCGGCATCCTTCTGCTTGGTAAGGTAATAGTCGATATTGTCCAGAGTCTCCTGTTTGAAGCTCTCCATCCCCTCCTCGTACTGCCGGGGATCGTTAATATCGAGACTCTTTTCCTTGAAATAGATCCGTTTTGTGTTCGCTTTTTTTGCATTAACCGCGAGCTCCCGCATACAGTAGCCGATGCGGCTGGAGAGCTGATCCTGACCGAATTCCGAGAGGAAGATCTCGAGAATTCTCTCCATGTACTCCTCAGTTTCATGGGGAAGGGTAAATGTTTTTATCGAAATTGGAATGGAATTCCTGGCCGCACGTTTTATCTTTTCTACATCAACTGCTTTTGACATGTACACCACCTGGTAGGTATGACCTCTGGTGCATTCAGTATAGTCTCTGTAAAATTGCAGGTCAAGCAATCGTAAACAGTTATCAATTATTAAATTGCTTGACCAGGAGCGCCATGGCCCTCAACTCCCGTTCCACCCGGCCGTTGATCGATTTGGGCGGGAAGCGGCCGTCCCGTCCCGGTTCTCCCGCGCTTATGCCGGTGAGGACTTCCATTCCCTGATCTATGCTTGTTACGGGATAGATGTGGAACTGTTCCCTCGCCACGGCATCCCGGATCTCCGGGGAAAGAAAAAGGTTTTTCCTGTTCTGTTCGGGAATAATCACTCCCTGGCGGCCGCTTAATCCCCGCTTTTTGCAGATGCTGTAAAAGCCGGAGATTTTTTCGCTGATGCCTCCCACCGGCTGTATCTCTCCCATCTGGTTCATGCTGCCGGTAACGGCTATGTCCTGCCTGAGGGGGAGCCTGCCGGCGGCGGAAAGCAGGGCGTACATCTCGGTTGAAGAGGCGGAGTCGCCGTCCACTTCGCTGTAGGACTGCTCGAAGCAGATTGTGGCATACATGGCCAGGGGAAAATCCACAGCGTAGCGTGCCCTCAGGTAACCGTCAAGGATCAGTATCCCCTTGTCGTGGATCTCGCCTGAGAGCCCTACCTCCCGCTCGATATTGACCAGCCCCTCTTCTCCCGGAGCTACCCTGGCGGTAATGAGGGTGGGCATGCCGAAGGCGTAGTATCCCCGGTCATGTATGGCCAGACCGTTGACCTTGCCGATTTCTTCCCCTTCGATGCTGATGAGAATATCCCCCTGAAGGATCAGCTCCTCCAGTTTTTCTTCAGGCAGATTGAAGAGATAATTGCGCTCCCGTAACGCGAGCTGGACGGTTTCGCCGTCTATCTCTCTTTTTCCGCTTTTCCCTGCCCAGTAGGAGGCCTCTGCAATCAGATCCGAGATAAGGGAAAACTGGGTGGAGAGTTTGTCTCTCTGGTCCGCAAGATAGGCTCCGTAGGCGATTATCTCGGCCATGCCGCTCCAGGAGATTTCGGGGCCGCCGGATTTCTGTAAAGATCGTCGAATGAAGCTCATGTAGCGGGCCATGCTGTCGGAATTGAGGTCCATACTGCTGTCGAACTCGGCGCAGATTTTGAAGAACTTGGCGAAATCCGAGTCCGCATTATACAGAATATCGTAGGCTCCTTCGTCGGCTATGAGGATTACCTTGAGGTCAACAGAGACGGCATCGGGTTTGAGCTGCGGCGCCGGCAGACCAAGCATTCCCTGGGGCGGCTGAATCTCCACTTTTTCGGTCTGCAGCGCCCGTTTGAGCTGGAGCCATGCTCCTTCTTCCTGAAGCAGGTCATCCAGACGGATAACCAGATACCCGCCGGAGGAGCGGATCAGGGAGCCTGCCCTGATGGACATGAAGCTCATGACGCCCCGACCGTTCATGTCCATGGAGAATTCGATGGTTCCCAGCAGGTTCTGGACCGTGGGATTGTTCTCGTAGATTACCGGCGGGGTTTCTCCTTCTCCGGCTTCCATAAGGATATTGACGCCATAACGCAGAAAGATCCTGTTTCCCGCCGCATCCTCTGCGGGTTCTTCGCCGGTGAAGACGAAAAGCCGGTCGATGATGTCCTGCTCAAGAGCTTCAAGATAGCTGCGGATCTGTTCCTGGGGAAAGGCCTGGTAGAGTTTTCCCATTTCGGTATGCAGGGGGGGGCGGACAGTCTCGACCTGCAGATGGGCGAGCTCCTCTTCCATGGCCGCCCTGGAGAGCTGCAGGTCGCTGAAGATGGAACGCATCTCGTCCATCAGTCTGTAGTACGTCTCCCTTCGCCGGTTCCACTCCTCCTCCGCCAGTTCTCCCGAGGCGACCATGCTTTGAAGCTGGTCAAAGTCTGTTGCTTCGCCGTCGATAAGGGGAACGATATCCGTGGAAAGGACGCCTTCATCCTCCACCCGAACGGCAGCGAAGCCCTGGGCTGCAAGCTGGGCTTCGAATTCGGCCAGGCGGTGGTTCTCTTCCTTTTCTATTCCCGACACCAGTCTGTCCCTGCGGTTCTTGTAGACCTCGCTGGAGAGACGCGCCTTGATTAGGACCTTGAGTTTTTCCACAAGATCGTGGATAAGCTGCTTGAAGCGCCGGGCTGTTCCGGGGGGAAAATAGAGCACCATGGGGACTTCGGGACGTAAAAAGTTGTAGACAAAAGCGATATCCCTGTCGGGGCCCTTGGCCGGGGGAAGCTCCTCCAGAATGCGTCGGATCGCAGTATGCCTCCCGGTTCCGGGAATCCCGGATACGACCAGGTTAAAACCCTTGGCCCGGATAACCGTACCCATCTGCAGGGCCTTGACGGCCCTGGGCTGTCCGATTATCTGCTCATCGTCATCGGGGGAAGGGATGGCCTTCAGGTGTTCCGGATCTACGGCAAAGGCGACCTCGTCGGGTCCCAGGCGGTAAGGATCATTCATCGGTCTATAATGCGAGGCTCCAGCGTCCGCTGTCAAGCAGCATGCCCTTTTCCAAATCTCATCGAGACCCTATAATACGGGGCATGCGTTTGGATGAATTCCACAACTATTGCAAAGATCTGCTCTGTATGGATGATTTTGCCGCCATTGATCCTTCCAGGAACGGAATACAGGTCGAACGGCGGGAACCGGAGCTGAAAAAACTGGTGTTTGCCGTAGACGCTTCGTTGCAGACCTTCAGGCAGGCGGCGGAGCTGGGAGCGGATCTGATCTTTGTGCATCACGGTATTTTCTGGGGCCATGAGTCGGTTCTCACCGGGGCCCACTACCGGCGTGTGCGTTTTCTGATGGAAAACGACATCGCCCTCTATGCAGTCCACCTGCCCCTGGATGCTCATCCTGAACTGGGCAACAACGGCCGTATGGCGGCTGTTCTTGGTCTCGAACCCATGGAGCCCTTTGGCTGGTACAAGGGACGCAGCATCGGTTTCAAGGGAGCCTTGTCGGAGCCGGTGGATCTGGACGAGGTGCTGCGGCGCCTGGGTTTTGAGATGGAGGACTGCAACGCGGTACTGCCTTTTGGTCGACCGGAAATTCGCAGCATCGGGATAATCTCCGGAGGAAGCAGCCGGGATATCCGGCAGGCCATCGAGGAAGACCTTGACCTCTTTATCTCCGGCGAGGCGGATCACACAATCTACCACGAGGCCCAGGAAAACCGGATCAACATGCTGGCTCTGGGGCATTACGCATCGGAAATCTGGGGAGTCTCTGCCATGGCCGAACGGGTGGCCGTGGATACCGGCCTTGAGACCCGTTTTATCGATATTCCCACAGGTTTATAAGGACGCATGTGTATGAATACTGCAATTGCCGGCGGATCGGAGAAGACGCAGCGCCGTCATCTCTACCTGCCGATGATATTGACCTTGATAATTATTCTGGCGGACCAGCTGACCAAGCTACTGATTGTGGCAACCATCCCTTATCACACGGTTGGCTTTGCCTGGGGCGGGGATTTCCTGTGGATTCTCCACACCAGGAATCTTGGGGTAGCTTTCAGTATCGGGTATGGGCTCCCCGGGGCAGTACGGGGCATCGTGTTTATCCTGCTTCCCCTGGCCGTGCTCGCGGGGGTTCTGGTCTACTATTTCAAAACCAGTGAACTGTCGGTATTGCAGCGCTGGTGCATTGCTGCGGTAATCGGAGGGGGCCTTGGAAACCAGATTGACAGGATATTCCGGCCCCAGGGAGTGGTGGATTTTGTTTCCGTCAAGTTCTACGGTATCCTGGGACTCGAGCGCTGGCCGGCCTTTAATGTGGCGGATGCCTCCATAGTTGTCGGAGGTGTTCTGCTGGCCCTCTCATTCCTGTTGCATGGGCGGGAGAAAACCGGGGAAGAGGAACACATGAAGAAAGAGGTAGAAAATCGTGAATAAGAAAACCAATACCCTGCTTTTTGTTGCGGCTGCTACGGTGGTGAATATCATTCTCATGTTTTTCTTTCTTGTTGCGGGGATAATCATACTCTCTTTTGTTTTACCCCGGGACATTCATCCGGGCCTGGCGCAGGGGGCTTTTGTCCTGATTTTTGTTCTGGCCGTCATTGGCTCATTTCTTGTGTATCACCGGATCATGAAGCTGCTGGCGTCACGGATTGATCTTGACAAGTATTTCGAGCCGATTTTTCCGAAAAAGAAGAAAGGCTAGGGCAGGAACGCGGGTCGGTTCAGTATCCGTCGGACATGGAACGGTTGATGTCCCGCTTGTAGAGCTCGTTGTACACGAAGCCCCGGTTTTTCAGTGAATCCCTCAGCTCCTGGGGGAAGGGGCAGTAGCGCCACAGAATGCCCCGGACCTCCCGGTCCAGCTTCTGGGTGCCCTCGCTCTCCTTGGTTATCCACAGGATATAGTCATTGATAAAATATTCCCGCACGTCGCCCCGCAGCCGTCTGTCGCTGAACCACTGGTAGTAGCGGCCGGTGAGCCCCTCTTCCATCCAGTAGTGCTGTGCCTTCTCCTTGGCGACCTGCCAGCGGAGGTCCCCCAGAGCGGCGATGATGGCGGTCTTGTTATCCTTGGGAAAGAGGGGTACGGCAATTCTGCCCCGGCTCGTGGCGCGGTTGTATTTTTCGAAGGGTTCCCAGCAGATTCCCCGTTCGCCGTAACTGGGAATGACAAGGACATGGGGCACGATGCGGTTGGTCTGCTGTTTGAAGGTCCGCAGGAAAAGTCCGGGATCCAGACTCTCCACGGCGGCCATCTGCATTATGATGTTTTCCCGGGTGCAGATGTCCCGGATGCTGTCCCGGAAATACTGCTTCATGGCAATGGGAAAGTGGTTTCCCTGCCTGCCGACGCACATCTTGGCCATCTGACGTACCGTAGCGAGCTCAGTCTGAAGGGCGTCGTTGTTTACCTGGTAGGACTCCACGTCTCCCGCGCTCTCCGAGAGTTTGCGGAACTCAGCTTCGTTCTCCTGAAAATGTTCAAAGGTATTCGAAAGTTCCGTATCCAGGCGCTGCAGGTCTTTTACCAGGTTGGCAATGCTGCTCAGGTACTGTCGCTGCTGCGGGGTATAGACTTCCTTGACGCCCGGCAGGTCCTGACGGGAGGCGTGGTCCGCCACCAGCCTGGAGAGCTCCTTGAGCTGGTTTTCCATCCGCTCCTGTTCGCCGAACTTGCGGGTCAGCACGCTGAGCTGGAAATCCCGCTGTCCCTTGACCCGGTCGAGCTTTGTGTTGACTTTCTGTTCCTTGCGGCGGCTTACAGCCTTGGTCTCATCCGTAGCCGAGTTTCCGACGGTCCCCCGGGCAACCATGGTAAGCCATTCATCCACATAATGGACCGGTTCCCCCGTGGTGTTGCTGTACACAATCCGGGAGATCATGGATCGCTGTTCCTTGGACAGCAGTGTGGGCAACAGAACACCGTATCTGAGGAGCAGCACCTTGGGCTGGGGGGGACTGGAGCAGACCTTTCTGCCGATACTCTCCACCAGGTTCCAGTAGGCGGATATCAGTTTACCTCTGAAAACGGAGCGCTCCTTGGGATCCTGGGTGTTCAGAAATTTCGTAAGGAGGGTGTGAACCCTCTGGGAAACCTCACCTTCTCCGGCAAGGGCCTTTTTGTAGTAATCCCTGTCCTGAAAATACGGCGCCGGGTCCTGTTCGAGACGGCTGACGGGATGAAAACGGTCCTTGCTGATATCGCTAACGTGGGCTTCGGCGGGAGTGCCGGAAGAGCTGTCTTCAAAAAGTTCTTCGAAGTCCGGAACCTCAGTGGCGGGCTTGTCCTCAATGCCCATCAATTCGGCTATGTCAGGGTCAAGTTCCCCGGAGAAAAGATCACTTTTAGAACTGTTGTTGTCGCTCATAGCGTTAAAATATGGAGGTGGTGGGAATCGAACCCATGACCTCGTGAATGCCATTCACGCGCTCTAGCCAACTGAGCTACACCCCCGAAAACGTGCTAAGAATACCGATACTCGCTCCTCATGTCAACTACTTAGGCATTTTCATGCGCAATAAGTCCTGATCATGAAATCTTCCGCAGGGAATAAAGCAGTCCGCGAGTCCGGTTGGAATATGCTCCGCCGCCCTGCTGCTGATTACGAACTGACCCGGCTGCGTATACTGCTGCCCCAGGTGAAATATAAAATTTACCGCTTCTGAAATCAATGTTCCGGTGTTACCCTTTTTCTTGTATACCGTAGTCCCCGTATCCAGGGAAAAATGGTAGGGCAGGAGGGTACCGTAGGAGAAAACCTCCATACTGATGAGTACCCGGTTCAGTATGAGTCTCATGCAGGCCGGGATAATATCGGAGCTTCCTTCGCTGTAGGGGAACAGGTAGAGTCCGCCGTAGTCGCTTTTCATCCACAGCTGACCGCCCAGGGGTATAAAAACCCGGTTTAAATGGGATTCAAAGGTTTTCAGCAGCCCGCTGATAAATCCGCTGCCGGATTTGGTCTTCCACTCCGGCAGGATATCCAGTTCGGCGTAGAGCAGGTAGAAGGGGTACTCATCGCCTTCCCTGATAGTCTCCCAGCTCAGGTCGCCGCTTTCTTCCTCCTCGTCCTCAACGTAAGGATAGAAGTTCATTGCCTGGTTTATCCGGCTTAAGGAGAGACGCTTTTTCATTAACTCCGGACCTATGTAGTCCGAGGCGCCGCCGTGAAAGAGGTCGGCGGGGTCGTCGATAATGCCTTCCGGATCTACAATCCCGTAGGTGAGGGAGTCCTGGGACTCAAGGGTCCGTATGGCTTTGCGGGCTTCCCGGGGGCTCAATGAAGCCATGTCCAGATAGATCATGGACCCGTTCTCCCGGAAGAGTTTTTTCCAGTCCAGGTTTTCCCGTACCTCCAGGTCTATACTTTTGGAACGCCTTATTGTATCAAAACAGATCAGGGTTTCCTGTTGACGGGTAATCAGAACAAGACGTTTCACTCTTCCAGCTCCAGACGGTAGGTATAATGGATAAGATTGTTGTCGCGAACTGGTTTGAACTGGGAGCTTACAAGATGATCCAGCATTTCCCGGACAACGATGCTGATCGTGCAGTGCATGGGCAGGGTATGGAATTTCTCGAGATTTACCAGATGCTGAAGGGGCTCGGATTTGATCAGCGCCGCGTTATCCTCGGTATACTCACACAGCCCGGAGTGGACACCGATTCGTACGGACAGGGGTGTGGAAAGGGGACAGCCTGTCTTGTTGTAAATAAACAGTTCGTGAAGTATTTCCATGGCTGCCAGGGCCGCAGCCTGGTTCCGGTTTCCGAAAAAGAAGGCTGCGACGCCCCCGTCGCCTTCCCACATCCAGACTCTGCCGTTGCGCCGTTCCACGGAGCTGTGTACCGCCTCCCGCAGGAATCCGTAGGAACGGTGAACAGTATCGGTGCTGTTGTTTTTAACCAGCTCCGTGTTGCCGGCAATGTCGATACGTAAAAAACAGATTGTATACTCGTTTCCCGGACGCAGCACGCCCCAGTTACGGGTTTTTCTGATCCGGGGATCTTCCACGAACATCCGCTGGTCCTTGTCGAAGAGGTAGCCCTGGGAATAGACCTCCTTGAGAATATCCCGCAGGTAGGCCACGCTTATGCGCCGTCCCATGATTCCTTCTTCTTCGTAACGGATAAGGTAGGAGACAAAATCGAGAAATCGGTCGTCCCGGATAAGGTCGTCAATTATTCGGCGGGAGGCGTCGAGATTCGGAATTGCCATACTCTCCCGTATTCCCATCCGTTCATGAAGATTGTAGCCGGGCAACAAATCCTTGGCGATGTGGACCATGGTCGGCAGGTCCATGGACTCGACCAGAGACTTTATGGATATACGTAATAGACTCTTTGAAATCTGCACAATCTATTAAAGACCGTCAGACCATCGGCCGTCAAGGATTATCTGCTTGATTCTTTATTCTCCTAATGCTAATTTCTAGGCGTGTGCCTGAGGAGCGGAACCATCCATGGGGCTGAATTATGAATAATTTTAGCCGGCTGTCTTGTTCTTATATATCTCAGGGGATATATTCAATATATGAACTTCGGCTCAATCCCGTTAGAAGCTGATGCGGACGGGTATGCGCAGCGGAGCAACCGAGTTTTATGATGGAGCCTTGTTCCATGGGTTTTCACAGTAGAGATCATATCGTTGCGGACGATGCCTTCCTGACCTTAATTTCTTCCAAAGCCAAATATCTCATTACCATGCTCAAGGAAGCGGAAGAGCGGAACGGCGGTTTTCATTTTACCCGTCCCTTTCTTGGCCGGCTGAATCTTGAGAGCCGGATAATCGAGGAGCTCCTCGATGAGTACGGCGCCCGGCATAACATGTCGTGGTACGCTTTTCGGCGCTCCATTGCGGCGGTAAAGGCCTTCTCGCAGATTGTTCATAATATTTCCCATATAAACGCCTCTTTTCCCTGTTACAGAATTATCTCGGTTAAAGAGGACTTCCTCGCGGCAACCAAAAAGACCCTGAAAGAGAGTACCACTGCCCTGAAAAACTCCATGGATAATCTGCTCAGGGAGGCGGAACACCACGGACTTTCCTCGGGCGAGGTGGTGCAGGACTTCTCCGAGCACCTTCCTGAAGGAAGCCTGAGCCAGGACCGCCCACGGCGGCATCTGGAGAATCCCGGTCCGACCATTGTTAACCTGGCGACGACCTTTCTGAATCTATCCGAGGACACGGAGCTCTTCGGAATACGGGACAGGAACAGGCATCTGCGCTATCTCGATTATGTACCCGAGCCGGTTTCGGAAGCCCGGATCCGCAATATGGAGCATGCCCTGCATTCCCTTCAATCGACCTACGATACCTATCTTCTGGACTCCGATGCCGAGGAACGGGACGAAGACCTGTTGGTCCTTCGGGGGCACGTAAGCACCATATTTCATCTGCTGGAAACGGGAACGGTCCTGAGTCACTATTATGAGCGGCACATGCTCAATCAGAACGCCGTAGTGATCGGAGAAGACTCCCTTCTGTCGATTCTTATCGATTATATCCTGGCTTTTTCGTCCCGCTTTTTCAACGTAGCCCGGGAACTGTGCCGGAATATCATTCACTCCTACGCGGTCCAGGGTACCATATCCGTACCGGTTCCCCAGTACCGGGGCTTCCACGTACGGCCCTCCACGCTGGTGGCGAAGATTGTTACCCATTACGGCAGCGATGTTACCCTCAGGCTGAACGAACAGAGTTTCAACGCCGCGAGTCCCCTGGAGCTCTTCCGGGTTAACGAAGCGATCAACGCGGCCAAGCGCAAGACCCTGGGGGGGATTGTGTTCGAAATCGCCGAGACCATGGGCAGTGTTCCCCGGGAAGAGGGGGTAATGAAAAAGGCCCTGCGACGGCTGATTGTCAAGCTTCTGGAGAACCACCGGATCGTCATGTACGAGGCGGACTTTTCCCTGGATGAGATATCCTACATCGATGGAGAGACCCTGGCGGAGTTTGCCACCCGGGGAATCGCACATCTGCTTGCCCTGGGACGCATCGATATCCGCACGGGTATTACCGTCGAATTCTCCGGCGATACCCGGGTGCTTTCCGACCTGAAGCTCCTGGCAGAGAACGGCTACGGCGAAGACAATTACGGCAATAATATAATGCTTCCTGCGGAGCTGGCTTATCTGCGCCGATAATGACCGCATGGAGACTCTTCAGCAGCGTATTCAGAACCTTCTGCCTGACAAGTCCTGGCGTTTTGTTTTTCCCTCCGAGATCAGTGCCCGCTACTGGCGAAGGGCAGTAGTCCACAGGGGACTCTGCGATGCTGTGCGGGGAGACCGTTTTCTTTCCTGGGACCGCTTCAAGGAGGTGGCCTTCGGTCTGACAGAGACGCGCCGTCCGGTAAACGGCTGCATCCGCCGCCTGTTTGCGGAAAGCCTGGCGGAGGAAAACCGGAAATCCCCTTTCCTCTCCCGGCTTCTGCCCCGCACCGAAGGTTCCTCCGGCGGCGCGGGGGAACTCAGCAGGATTCTTCCCCGTCTCTTCAGGCTTGTCCCCCGCATAGAGGGTCGTTCATGGCCCGTCGCCGATGACCTGAGGGAGCTCCATCGCCGGTACGGCGGGTTTCTTGGTGAAAACGGCCTCTATGAACCCTCCCTGCTGGAACCTTCCCTGGATACCCTGTCTCATACATATCTTCTCTGTTTTCCCGAGGTCCTGGAGGACTATTCCCAGTACCGGGAGCACCTTGAGCTTCACCCCCAAATAGACCGGTTTTCCGTTCCCCAGGGTGAAGGGGGTCGAATCGATCATTTTAAAAACCAGCGCATCGAGGCCGCGGTCCTGATGAGGAGAATCCGCGATCTTCTTACGAAGGGAACGGCTCCGGAGGAGATCGCCATTACCCTGCCGAAGATTGACAAAAACCGTCGCTACCTGGAAGAGGCCGCGGAACGTTATGGCATTCCCCTGCAGGTCAGGACAGGGCGCCCTCTTTCGGAATACTCCTCGGTCCGGTTTTTCCGGGAGCTCACCGAGACCTTCGGTTCTTCCTTCGAGAATGCGGCGATGAAGAACCTGCTGATGAATACCGCGATTCCCTGGAAGGATCCCGCCGCCCTGCGTTCCATGCTGCTGGAAGGGACCGGAGCTTACGTAATACGAAACTGGCAGGATTCCGGGGGGCGCCACGGCTGGGAGGAGCAGCTTTCCCGGGGTGGGTACATCGAATCTCTGCAGCTCTACCGGCGCCTCTCCGCCGGGATTCGGGGAATCGTCAGCGCCGGCAGTTTTGCCGAGATCGGGACCAGGCTGCAGGCCTTTATCGGCGCCTTCCTTGACACCGACAGGTGGAGAGCAGAGTCTCCCCTGCAGTTGAGGAGCTTTCAGAGGGCATTGGAGGTTTTGAACGATTTTACCCGGACTGAAGAGGAGTTTCCGTCCCTGTCGGTGCCTTCACCCTATACCGTATGGGTTGCAGCTCTGGAGGAAGAGAGCTACGTGGAACAGCAGACACGTCCGGGAATCTCCGTCTACCCGTACCGCGCCTCCGCCGGAATCGATCCCCGCTACCATTTCATCCCCTTCCTGACCCAGGATTCCAGCCGGGTTGTCTGGGACCGGGGCTTCCCCCTGAACGAGGCCCAGCGGGAGGAAGCGGACATCGGCGACGACGACGCCGGGGCGCTGTACCTGCGGCTGTATCTTGGATCAGGAAGGGACCTTAAGCTTAGCTGCGCCGAAAACGGCTACGACGGACCGGGGCTTCCTCCGGGACTCTTCGTGGAGAACAATCTGGTCAGAACTGTTCCCGACGAAGAACTCGCCGGAGACCCGGATGACGAGGAGGAAGCGTTTTTTCGAAACGGAGTTTTTCCCGCCGAAGCTCTTACATCCCGGCAGGGAAGGGGTTACGGCATATTCCATTCCACCGCCGCAGAGAGCCGGAACCTTGATCTGCTGACCAGTCCGACTGGTCATGCGGGCCTTGCCGAGGCACTTCGGGAGCGCTATTCCGGGGGATCGGGAGAAAAAAGGGACGCCCCGATCTCCGCCACCGACCTGGATGCTTTCTGGGCCTGCCCCTTCGCTTTTCTTTTTACCCGGGTACTGGGGCTGGGGGAAGAGGATTTCACCCCCATGGTACGGGATCATCGTCTTGAAGGGACGCTGCTGCACAGGGTGCTGGAAAAGTTCAGCGCCACCCTGGCCGGGAGTCCGTTTCGATCCGCCGAGCTGGATGAGTACCGGATGCGGATGGGGGACCTTCTTGATCGTGAAGCAGCGAAGCTGAAAGGGCCCCTACCTGTTCAGCCCGCCTGGGAGGCTTCCCTGGAAAACCTGAAACAGCAGCTTGCGGTCTTCCCCGACGCAGAGGCAAAGTACTTCGACGCCTACTCAACAGCCCATACGGAGCGCCAGGTTTCCACTGTTCTGGACGGAGTGCCCGTGGTGGGACGCATAGACCGTATCTCCCGGGGTCCGGCAGGGGAGCTTCTGGTGGTGGACTACAAAAAGAGTTTCCGCCTGACGAAGGGGGACCTGGAGGACGGAAACGGGCTTCCCGCGACCATGCAGATACCCCTCTATGTACTGCTCCTGGAAGAGGCGGGGCTGTGGTCCCCGGGGGACGACCTGATCTGCGCCTATTACTCCGCGGCGGACGGGAGGTACCGTATGGTCTACTCGAGCCTGGAATTCAAGGGAACACGGCCCATGCTGAAGGATGAGCAGTTTGCCGGTCTTCTGCGGACCACCCGGGAGTGTCTGCGCCTCATGCACCGCCGTATCGGGGAAGGGGATTACCGGATGGATCCCCGGGACTGTGACGGCTGCTCCCTGCGGGCCCTGTGCCGCGGGAAATACGTTGTCCGGGGAGCTGAATGATGGCTGAACATCCCTATGATGATGACCAGCTCCGGGCCGTAGACGCCGGTGGAAACGTGGTTGTTGCTGCGGGAGCCGGTTCGGGAAAGACCACAGTTCTTGCCGGACGCTATCTGCGGCTTGTCCGGGAAGGGGCAGAGGTTCCCTCGATTCTGACCCTCACCTTTACCCGCAAGGCCGCGGCGGAGATGCACGTTCGCATTCACCGGCTCCTTACGGAGCATGCCCGGGAGCCTGCGGTACGGGAGCAGCTCGCCCTTTTTGATCAGGCCCGTATCTCGACCCTGGACAGCTTCTGCTCCCGCCTGGCCAGGAACGACGCACCCCGTTTCGGTCTGCCCCTCTCCTTTTCCGTCGACCAGGAGGGGCTGCAGAAGAGGGCGGAGTCCTTCGCTCTCCAGTTCATGCTGGATAAGCATTATAATCCCGCCCTGAAAACACTGATCGCCGCCAACGGTTTCGAAACGGTCTGGAAGGAGTTTTTCGCCTCCTATGCGGTCCGGGAACTCAGGATCGCAGATCCTCCTGACCATGGGGCCGACTTCGCCAGACAGGAGGCGTTCTGCAGGCAAAAGACGGGAGAAATCTTCGCACGTCTAAACGAGCTTTACGGCAGGATGGGCGACATTGCCCGGGATGCTGCAGCTTCCTCGAAGACCCTGGCGGAGGCCGCAAGAATTGCCGAAGAGTGGCCGGATACTGATGAGCTGATGGCCCGGAGTGCCTGGGAGGATCTGCTTGATCTTGCCGGGCGAAAACTGCCGAAAAAACCCGGGAGCAACGTCAAAAACCCGGACCTCGTTTTGCTTCGGGAGCTGCTGGAAGAGATGCGGCCTCTTCTCGATCAGGCGGCCTCCCTGACTGCCGTGCTGTGTTACCGGGATGTCTACAGGGGTATCGCCGGGTTGATGGACGAGTTTGCCGAAGGCTGGAACAATCTCAAACGGAGTCAGGGCCTTGTCTCCTTCGGTGATGTGGTGGCCATGGCGGTGGCCCTGCTGAAGGAGAGCAGGGAGCTCCGGAGCTACTACAAGGAGCAGTTCCGGCACATCATGATCGACGAGTTCCAGGATAACAATGAAATTCAGAAGGAGCTCCTGTATCTGCTGGCGGAAAGGGCGGACCGTTTCTCCCCGGGTATACCCGATCCCAGGGATATCGAAGAGGGAAAGCTCTTTTTTGTGGGGGACGAGAAACAGTCAATCTACCGCTTTCGGGGGGCTGACGTCAGCGTTTTCAAGCGGCTTTCCCGTGAACTGGGACGGGACGGCATCGAACTGGGTACCAACTACCGGAGCCACCCCGGACTGATTGCCTTTTTTAACCGTTTTTTCCCTCCGGTTTTCAGTTCTCCCGAGGAACTCAAGGATTTTGAAGCGGAGTTCCGTCCCCTGAAGGGCAGAAAATACCGGGACGGGGAAAGCGATCCGGAGATCCGGCTCCATTATCTGGATGATTCCGACGAGACGGAGGGGGATGAGGAGGAGTACCTGAACCCGGTGGAGAGCGAAGCCTTCGAGGCGGCCCGGCTTATCCGGGACGCTGTCGCCGGCAGGGGGCTGCAGCTTTCCGATGCTGCGGGAACCCGGGCTCCGGGCTATGATGAATTTGCCCTCCTTCTGCGCTCTACGGGGAACCAGATAGTCTATGAGCGGATTTTCCGTCGCTTCGGGATTCCCTATACAACGGAGAATATTCGCACCCTGTTTCTGGAAGCTCCTGTCAACGACATCTATGCCGCCCTGCAGTGCTGCCTGTACCCCGAGGACCGTATGGCCTATGCCGTCTACCTGCGGTCTTTCTTCGTGAACCTGAGCGACGAGGCCCTGCTGGCTGAGCTTCTGGAGGAGGGCCTCCCCTTCGAAGGAGCAGCCGAAGGGTTTACTGCGACGGAGGCCGAGAAGTACCGCCTGGGGGGAGAGCTCTATCACAGGCTTTCGAAAATGATCGACCGGGTGCCCCACAGGGAGGTCCTTCGCTTTCTCTGGTACGAAGCCGGGTACCGCTACAATCTTCTGATTGATCCGGCCTGGCACGGGTACCTGGAGTTCTACGAATACCTCCTGGCCCTGGCGGACAAGAGCTGGGATGCCGGAGAGTCCATGGCCCTTTTTCTCGATTTTCTGCGGGAAAACCTGGGGGACTATAAAAAGCTCGAGGAGATCGAAATCCTGCGTACCCGGGAGCAGGGGGTGCGCATAATGACCATACACAAGTCCAAGGGGCTCGAGTTTCCCATCGTACTGCTCGCATCCACGG
>Ga0334900_1001270_pt1 | contig 28394 bp, 29 predicted proteins | sample GraSluR3_MG_2_FD_207231 | JGI IMG/M metagenome (GOLD analysis project Ga0334900, IMG submission 207231) | Sludge microbial communities from methane-producing bioreactor in Wageningen University, Netherlands - Granular Sludge_31_08-R3 | ecosystem: Engineered > Bioreactor > Anaerobic >...
TCCAACAGTGTGATCATCTCCCCCGAGCCTCCTATGTATTCCCCAATTGCCATACATAGGAGAGTTTATTCTATGGTGGGGGAGTTTTCAATTATTATCCTGGGGGACTTTTAGATTATCATAAACACAGCAATTTGCATCTGATCTGGGGTATATGTGGGATGCTTAATGAATTGCTCATGTAACCCGCCTGTTTCCTGATATTCTTTATACCATCGCACCAACATCTTACGATTTGGATAACCCAATTCCCGCACAGTGTCGGCGGCGCATAGGTCATATTTGATGTAAAGTTCTACTGCTTTTATGCGGTCTTCATATGAATACATGGACTGCCTCCTGACTCATTCAAGTCCAGGTTTTTGTCCGCACCTCCGTTTGATGTTGCCATCGGCCATAGAGGAATTTGAACGGACAAAAATCTTATCGGTGCGCTGACGTCTGGTGTGGATATTCATACCGCAAATGCTTCACGCATGTTTGACAAGAAACCGGCGGATATCACTAAGGACTTGCGACAGGCGGCCAAGCACTTGTCATTTGGTGTAATTTACCAAATGAGCGCGGCCTCCCTGGCATTAGAGCTGGACACGTCTGTTGAACGGGCCAAGGAGCTTATCACGCAGTTCTTTACTACTTTCCGCCACGCAAGAGATTGGATTGAGGACACTAAACGCACAGTATTAAGTACGGGGAAATTAATTACACCGTTCAGACGGATGCGCCGTTTCGGATTTATTAGCAAGCAGAACCGAGCGGAAATACTGCGTCAGGCGGTTAACTTTCCTATCCAAAGCGGGGCCAGCGATGTAACCCTGCAAGCGCTGATCCGGGTGGGGAAACAACTGTGGAACGACCCTGACACGCGACTTCTGCTCACTGTCCACGACTCTATTTTAGTAGAAACCAGGACTGATGTACGGGAAGCGGCGACACTGATTAAAGACGAGATGGAACGCCCGGTGCTGGACGGCTCAGTGCCTTTCGTAGCTGACATCAAGGCAGGTCCGAAGTGGGGGTCTTGTAAAGAAATAACAGTGTAGTATTTTTCATAGAGTACATTGCGTGACAATATTTTCTATGGTACACTTTTAGCAAAGTATGTAAAGGAAGTGTTACAGGTGAGAAGGACATTGTTAACGCTCGCAGTGGCGGTTGCACTACTTTTTAGTATGTGCGCTTTAGCCTACGCCGGCAGTGGCAGCGGGTATTGGTTGGGGGGTACGTACTACTACACCGACACCGATGGTCTTTCGTATCAAGCATACTACATGAATGGCACTTTGTATACCAGTTACAACAACGGTTTAAGTTCCACTTCGCGGTATATGGGGGACAAATTATACACCAACTATAGTAACGGACTCGCTGCCACCACCTACACGATGCTGGATACCACCTACACTAACTGGAACAACGGTTTATCTGCCAAAACCTATCAGATAGGCGATAGAATGTATACTAATTACAGTGACGGCACCAACCTGTCCACGTATTGGATCGGCGACAGATTATACACAAACTGGAACAAAGGTTTTGATTGGTAGTATGCTGTTGCCCAAGAAACATTTAGAGTACTATTCCAAAGTGTACCCCAACGCGTGGCAACAGGTTGACAAGTTCCGCGCTGACAGGGGCAAAGACCTCCCCTTCTGGCCGGAATGGTGTTTTTTGCCGTTGGCGGGGGCGTTTGCAATAGTGACTGCTGAGGCAGATAACCAGGGACTGGATTACATGCGTCCAGAAAGTATGTTCCTGTTTAACGATGTGGGAATAATAGGCGCGCTAGCTGCGTGGCGGGTAACGCAGGGGGTATACAGATTCGACCCGGACGTTTACCAGGCCGTGATAGATACGCCGATCACCGGGGACTTGCCACATGACATATTGTTCAATTTGCCAGAATGGTGCATATTTGTGGAAACGCCAGGGCTGGATTTTTTGGGACGTCCTATGAACGGATTCTTTGCTTACCTGGAATATGATATTAATAATCATCGCAAAGAGCTACGCATAGTACTGGACCATACGGAAGACAACCAGCTCCTGCTTCTGTCCCAGGTTATTCACCTGGGCCAGTGGTCTGTTACTAGAATCAGTAGAACGGGCCATACAAGAAGCTGCACAGACGCACCAAAACTTGTTCAGCGCTCCTGGACCGTTTTCCCCGGGTTGCCATCGGCCATAGAGTAGAGGAATTTGAACCCAGATGAAACGCAGGAGTTAACACAAATTTTGAAAGTTGCCATCGGCCATAGAATAATTTTCCAGTATTGTAAAGGAAATTGTTTCCTTTTACCGAATTAAGATAGATGAAAAAGGGAGAGGTATTGTATGGATGTTAATATGTTGACTGAAAGGGGAGTTAATCTTACGAATTTGGCTGGTAAAGGAACCGTTTCTGCAATAAGCACAAAAATTGCATATTTCGCGTTATATTGTTAATATATACAGACATTTGCCCGCCTAATTCACGACTAAAGTCACGAGTGTGCGTCGGGCGGTTAATCAAGTCGTTGATGATTTGATTCTGCCGTCTACAATTTCAATCACCCGGTCTGCGCCGGCGGCAATATCACGGTCATGCGTGACCATTACCAGGTTGGTTTTGTTTTCACCGATAATCTCTTTTAAGAGCTCCATCACCGTATTGCTGGTCTTGCTGTCGAGGTTTCCGGTGGGCTCGTCGGCTAAGATTATTTTCGGCATATTGACCAGCGATCTGGCAATGGCCACCCTCTGCTGCTGGCCCCCGGACAACTGGTTCGGGTACTTGCCGCCGAACTGTTTAATCCCGATTCGCTTCATGAGGTGCAAGGCCCTGTCGACAACCTTTCCGGGCGGCCTGCCTTTGCCAATCCAGTATGGCATCAGGATATTCTCAAGGGCTGTGAACTCAGGAAGCAAGTAGTGAAACTGAAATATGAAACCGATTTTTTCGTTACGGTAGGAGGCTTGTTCGTCCTTGTTTAATCTGGATACATCCTGGCCGTCCAAAAAGATATTGCCGCTGGCCGGTGACTCCAGCAGGCCGATAATATTTAATAATGTGCTTTTACCAGACCCCGACGGTCCAATAAATGCAGTGAACTGACCGCGCTTAATGGAGAGGTTGATGTCAAACAGCACCTGGAAGACTAATTCATTGCCGTAGAACTTGTTAATTTTGTCCACGATTATTATGTCATCCATTTCTGATAACCTCCATCGGGTTCAGGCCCGCTGCCCGGCGGGCGGGCACCAGCGCGGCAACCGAGGCTGAAAGGACAGCTAATACTGCCGGCAGAAGGATATTTGTGAGGGTGATTTTCAATTCGTAAGCCGGACCGCCGCTGGTCTCGGTCCCAAACATGAACAGGCCGGCCATGCCTAGCCCCAGCAAAATGCCTATCAGTGCCCCGACAAATCCCATTGAAAAACCTTGGATGATAAAAATACGGGCGGCGCTTTTGTCATTGGTTCCCATTGCTTTCAGAATGCCCAACTGGCGGGATTTTTGAATGGCAATTATGGCCAGGACACTTGCAATACCCAGGGTAATGCTGAGTAAAACAAAAAACTGGATCATGGCGGAAGAGGTGTCCTGCGCTTTCAATCCGCTCAGCAGTTCTTCATTTCTTTCCTGCCAGGATTCCACCTTTACCTGACTAAGACTTCTTCTTAGGTTTTCAGCCAGGACGTCCGCCGCAAAAACATCGTGCACTTGAATATCTATAGACGAAATTCCGGTGATGTCCAGAAAATTTCGTGCCCGGTCCAGGGACATCACAACCATATTGTTGGCTGCCGAAGAACCCAGGTCGAATATACCCTTGATGGAAAAATAATCGCCTGCACCCTTTTGATTTCTCAGGTAAAAAGTGTCTCCTACTTTAAGGCCTGATTTTTCAGATGAAGCTGCGCCGACCAAAACGTTGTTGGCGCCCGGACGGGGATCCCCGCTTATAATGTTCTTATTAAACTTATAAATCATATCGGCTTCAGGCAGGGTTATCCCTTTAATTAGGACAGGAAAAGACGATCTTCCTTTTTCTATGTAACCGTTACCGTTAATCATTGGTGCGGCGACAGTTATTTCCTCAATACTGCCCAGGTAATCACCGTAGCGCTGCCAGGACAATATTTCGTTTTCCTCGGTTTTCAGCGGCCTTTGGTAATCATCTATGGCGTTCCCGCCAATCCCCAGGGGCAACGGGGAAGACAGCGGCGGCGCGATGGTAATGTGCGGGGAAGAGCCAATGGTGCGCTGAATGAGGTTTCTTTGCAAACCATCCATCAGAGATATTAAAAAAACCTGCACGGCCACCCCAATTGCAATGCCCAGGATGATCAGCACCGTTTGAGACCTGCCGTTCACAAGAAACCTGCCGGCAATCATGAATTCATAACTATTGAACCGCATCGGGCAGGACCTCCCGGCCGGGATATACTTTGAAAATGCCAGGTTTTTTTTCTGGATACAGCACTACGGATTCTTCCGGGAGGTTTTCGGTAATAACCCAGCGTTCGCCTATGTTTTGGTATGTGACCGGCGTCCTTACAGCTTTATTTTCTTTCAGGACCCACACAGAAGCTTCCTTTTCCGAGTAATCTATAAATTGCTTGGGCAGTGCCAAAACCTGCTCGTTGCTCTCAGACAAAAGTTCCACGCTTGCGGCCATGCCATGTCTAATAAAGTCCTTAGCGTTTTTAATTTCCAGCCTCAAAAGGCAGGTTCCCTTTTGTTCGTCAATTTGTGGAGCAATGTAAAAAAGCTCAGCTTCCAGCTTGTTTTGGGGATAGGCGTCGAGAGACACTAAAGCAGGTTGCCCCGGTTTGATCCGGGAGAGCTCTTTTTGGTCCACATCTGCCTCAACGACCCAACTTTGTTGTCTCAGCACGGTTAAAACCACATCCCCGGCCGTTACCTGCTGGCCTGCTGAGTAATTCAACGTGCTGACAGTTCCTGTAACCGGCGATACTATTTTTTTATCCTGCACGGCATTTTGTGCCGTTTTTAATTGGGCCTCATAATAGGAAATCTGGGCATCAATTTCCGCCATGCTGCTTCCTCCTGCCAGGGCGTCCCTGGTAATAACAGCCTGATTATATTGAGAAAGCAGCAGTTGATAATTGTTGCAAGCTATCTCATAATCCACCGCCGGCACCGCCCCACGCTCATTAAGTATCTTTAGACGGTTCATTTCTTGTTCTGCTTCTAAAAGCTTAACTTCATTCTGGCGGATCTCCTCTTCCTGCCTGGGCAGAACTTCTTCCTCAATATTTTTTTTCTTGCTTTGCATCAGGTTCAGGTTGCTCATAGCCAACTGAACATTCTGCCTGTCCTGGTAGTCATCCATTTCGATTAGCAGCTGGTCTTCACGTACCAGTTCCCCCTCCCGGCAGTTAATGGCGGTTATTTTTCCGGAGGAGGCAGCAGTAATCTCATATGGCTTTGGAAAGCTGACCCGACCGCTTGCCAGCACGGTATAGTTGATATCAAGGGGCTTTAACCTGTAATAATCAAATGTGTTCTTTTTGAGATAGATTGCGCGGGTTCCCAGTAAAAGTAGTAGAAGCACGAGAAAAACCGCTGATATCTTCAACCCTTTGGCTTTCTTTTTTCCGGCCATGCTTTAAGGCTCCCTTCCAACTAGTTAAGCAAGTGAAGAGTGGCGGCCTGTATTGAGAAAAAAAGGCACCTATGCAAAAAGAAAAACCCTCAAAGATCCTTATCCAGCTCTTCCAGGTGCAGGGTCAGCAACTCAATAGTTCGTTTCAGCCGCGGTTTAATCTCATCCCGCATATCTTTATAGACTTCTCTTCCGGCGTCATTCAGCTCATAAACACGCTTGGGAATTCCCCTTGAATCATCGATATGTTCAGATACAAGACCCAAACGCGTCATTTTCTTTAATAGAGGGTAGATGGACCCCGGGGACGGTTTCCAGTTTTCCCCGGTAACCTGATAGATCCGGTCGATGATTTTCTTTCCATACATTTTCTCCTGGGCCAGCAGGCCGAGGACATAATAGGGAAGGAGGCCCTTTAAGAGCAGTCCTTTGCTTAATTTGGAAAAATCAATGAGTTGCTCATATATATTTTCTTTTTCCTTTTTCATGTGTTGCCGGGTACATGTCCTGGATAGCTGCGGGACGCACCCGTTAATTACAGCTCCTTCCCTGTAGCGGTTTGTTGAACAATTTAATTTTTTTGCGATGCTGCTGTATGTGAAAAGGTATGAGTTAAATTGGGCGACTTATTATTAATGTCGATAGCGATATATATCGTTATCAATATTTTATCACCTTATTTATCCAATAGTCAATTATTTAAGATTTGAGTGCGCATGGCGGTAATCAAGCGCCGGGCCCGCAGAAATTCTTCAGCCAAAATATTTCTATAAGCTTTGAGTAAAGGGTTATTTATTTTTTAATTTTGCGAGGGCATCTGCCAAAGCTGTGTTAATTGGCTTTTCCTTTGCTTTTTTCTGTTCTTTCATGTATTTTGTTACCTCGTGTTTGGAAATGCTGCTTTTTTTATGTTCCATTCTTTTATTAAAAGAAGAAAGTTTTTCTCTGTAACCGCATTTACATACAAAGATTTGACCTTCTCCTTGACCGTGGAGTTCCATATTTTTGTGGCAGTTAGGACACCTGGCATTGGTTTTTTTAGAGATGCCTATTCTATACACACAATTTCTGTCCTGGCAGATGAGCATTTTTCCCTTCTTACCGTTCACTTCGAGCATGTACTTTCCGCATTTGGGGCATCTGTTTCCGGTCAGGTTGTCATGTTTAAAAGCTTTTTTGCTGTTTTTAATCTGGTTGACAATTATTTTGGTGTAGTACTTCATTTCATTAATAAAAGCATCTTTTTTAAGAGCGCCTTTTGCAATGGAACCCAGTTTTTGTTCCCATTCTGCAGTAAGGGCAGGGGATTTAAGATCCTCAGGAACTAGTTCAAGGAGCTGCTTTCCTTTGGAGGTCAGGAAAATATTCTTCTCTTTCTTTTCAATGAGGAAGGTGTTGAACAGCTTTTCGATTATATCAGCCCTGGTAGCTACCGTACCCAGCCCTCCAGCTTCGTCGAGTGTTTTAATTAATTTTTTGTTTGTGCTATCCATATACTTTTTTGGGTTTTCCATAGCTGACAGCAAAGTTCCTTCATTAAATGGCCCCGGCGGTTTGGTTTCTCCGCTGGTTTGGGAAACGGCAGAGACCTTTAGGATATTGCCTTTTTTTACTGGAGGCAGTTCTTGGTCTGCAAGGTCAGTGTCTTGTTCTTCTTCATCATCAAAATCATTCTCATAGACTTTTTTCCAACCCTGGTTGATTACAATTTTACCCCTGCAGGTAAACATTTCATCTCCTATTTTGACTTTTATTGTTGTTTGCTCGTATTCAAAGGGCGGATGGAAGACAGCAAGAAATCGCTTGACAACCAGGTCATATATTTTTTGTTCTTTTTCACTCAATGAGCCAAAGATAAGTCTTTGTTCCGTGGGTATGATAGCATGATGATCAGATACCTTACTGTTGTCAACGAAGGACTTGCTTGGTTTTATTGGTTTTTTCAAAACCTGGGAAGCTATATTTGCATTGGATCCGGCTTCACAGGCTTTAATTCTGTCCTTTAAAGTATCCACGATATCTGTAGATATGTACCTGGAATCGGTCCGGGGATAGGTTAACAGCTTATGTCTTTCGTACAGGTTTTGCATGATAGAAAGTGTTTCCTTTACTGAGTAACCAAAGAACTTGTAGGCATCTCTCTGCAGCTCTGTTAAATTATATAATTGAGGTGGGTTGCGTTTTTTAGAGGTTTTATTTACCTCTATAACTTCAGCTTCCTTCTTTTTTTGAATCGATTTGAGTATTTGATCACACTTATCCTTATCAAATATCCTGGTATTATTCTGCCGGTCCTGCCATGTCAGCTTTAATCCATTTGCCAGGGCAGTGATGCCGTAAAAAGTTCTTGGTTTGAAGTTCTGGATTTCCTTTTCCCTTTGAGCAATAATTGCAAGGGTAGGGGTTTGAACCCTTCCGCAGGAAAGCTGGGCATTATATTTACAGGTTAGGGCACGTGTGGCATTGATGCCCACAAACCAGTCCGCCTCAGCACGTGCAGCGGCTGAAGCATAAAGGTTTTCGTACTCTTTGCCGTCCTTTAATTTATTGAACCCTTCCTTAATAGCTTTATCAGTAACAGAAGAAATCCACAGCCTTTTTACAGGTTTTTTAACCCCGGCTTTTTCGATGATCCACCTGGCAACCAGTTCTCCTTCACGCCCGGCGTCAGTGGCAATAATAATCTTATCGACTTCTTTTTTATGCAGCTGTTTTTTAACAGCATTAAACTGTTTGCCGCTTTGTTTGATGACAACAAGTTTTAATTGAGAAGGCAGCATGGGTAGCTCGTCAATTCTCCATGACGCATATTTTTTATCATAAGCATCGGGATCAGCCAGTGTAACCAGGTGTCCCAGGGCCCAGGTAACTATGTATTTATTGCCTTCAAAATAGCCGTTTCCCTTTTGCCTGCAGTTTAGAATTCTTGCCAGTTCCTTCCCCACAGAGGGCTTTTCAGCTAAAATTAATGCTTTGCTCATTTTGACAATCCCTTCTTAAAAACTTGTATAATTCTAACATACAATTGATATTGCTGCAAAAGAAGTTCATACGCGTTCATTATTCCTGTGCCGGCAGCAAGCTCTAATTCAAATCCGAATTCATGCGTAATCAAACTGTCTTTTGTGGGAAAAATACTATTAAAATGTTGCTGAACCTTTATTAAACGTTACAGTATATGGTAAGATGGAGAAAAGATGGTGAAGGAGGAGTGAAAATGAAAGTGCTGTTGGTTTACCCTAAATGTCCGGAAAGCTTTTGGAGTTTTAAGTATGCTCTTAATTTTATAGACAAAAAGTCTGTGCACCCACCGCTTGGCTTACTGACGGTGGGAACAATTATTCCAGGTGAGTGGGAAAAAAAATTGGTTGATATGAACATAAATAAACTACAGGATGAGGACATAAAATGGGCAGATTATGTTTTCATAAGTGCCATGGTCATACAAAGAGAATCTGTAAAAGAAGTTGTCGGGCGGTGTAAAGAATTAGGGGTTAAGATTGTTGCCGGCGGTCCTCTTTTTACAATGGAGACTAAAGAGTTTCGTGATATTGACCATCTGGTGCTTGGTGAGGCAGAAATAACTCTTCCCCAGTTTCTAGCGGATTTAGAAAGGGGAAACCCGCAGCATATATACAGCAGTGACGAAAAGCCTGATCTCAATACTACACCGGTTCCTAACTGGGACTTGGTTAACATCCACGATTATGTTTCAATGAATCTTCAGTATTCACGGGGCTGCCCTTATGACTGTGAATTTTGTGATATTACCACACTTTTTGGCCGTAAACAGCGTTTGAAAAGAGCAGATAGAATGATTGCTGAACTTGATGCTTTGTATGACCGCGGCTGGAAAGGAAGCGTTTTTATTGTTGATGATAATTTTATCGGTAATAAGGGAAAGCTGAAAAATGAAGTTCTCCCTGCAGTTATTAAATGGATGAAAGAACATAACAATCCTTTTTGGTTTAACACTGAAGCTTCAATTAACCTGGCAGATGATGAAGAATTAATGAGCCTCATGCGTGAAGCGGGTTTTGTGCACGTTTTTGTCGGTATTGAAACCCCGGATGAGGAGAGTTTAAAAGAATGTAACAAGTTTACCAATATAAACAGAAATCTGGTTGATTCGGTCAAGAGGATTCAAAACTATGGTATGCAGGTAAGCGGTGGGTTTATTGTTGGATTTGATAATGATACACCTTCAATTTTTGAACGCCAGATTAAATTTATTCAAAAAAGCGGTATTGTTACTGCAATGGTAGGATTACTGAATGCACCCAAGGGTACCAGGCTTTACCAGCGTCTAAAAAAAGAAAACCGGCTCTTGCCCCGGAACTTTACCGGAAACAATACCGATTTTACTCTTAATTTTATTCCCAAAATGCATCTAGAAACACTTGTCGGTGGTTATAATAAAATAGTTACAACAATTTATGATCCTGCCCGGTATTATGAAAGAGTACTTGAATTCTTTAAAGAATTTAAGCCTGTTAAAAGAAGCAGGATTAGATTATTTCGCTTTTCTTATATTACTGCTCTTTTAAAAGCAACGTTATATCTTGGGATTTTAGAAAAAGGAAGGCGCCATTACTGGGGCCTCCTGTTAAAAACAATTGCCAGGTATCCACGTTTTTTACCTGATGCATTTATTTTTGCTATCTACGGGTTTCATTTTCGCAAGGTATTTAAAAAATACCAGCCAAAGCTCTCAATAATGGAAAACGGACAATAATATTATATATTTTTAGACAGACATCATGTCTTCCAGATTTCCGCCGATATTACAGTTATAAATAAATATACCGCGAAAAGTATAGCCGGAATCCCGAAATGTTTTATTCATGCCAATGGAACCACTGCGTGCAATAGTGTATAAGCAGTGGGATTTTCTTTTTTATTATTTCTGCTGAAGCTGCGGCAACCAGTTTTATGTCATGCCATGCTGTAATATAGTAAACTCATTGTCCATTTCACCGGTTCTTGAAGAGGTATTTATTAATTCCAAAAACAATAAATCCAACTATAGATAATACCCCAAAGAAAGTCGTAAACAAAGCCTCTTTCATAGTTGGGTAAGGGTTAGGGATTAATAATGGTTTTAAAAAATTATATAAAGCAACCAAAGCAAAAACGGAAGGCATAATCAGCCCTAAATATACCTGTCTTCTATTAGCAAAATATACTACTATGCCGCAGTAAAGGATTATAACAAAAATAAGAACTGTAAAAATTAATGGACTACCACCCGTTTCCATAAACACCTGCCTCCCTCTATATTCTTTGATTTTCTTTTAATCGCTCTTTAAATCGCAGTATTTCTTTTGACGTAAAACGAATCTCGTGGAAATGATAAACATTTGTGTTTATATATGGAAACAGGTGTGTAGCCCAACAGAATATGACGACTTTCTGTTATTATGGCCGTTGGGATCCACAAGTCTCCTGGCGGCAAACCTCCCATGTCTCACAGGGTCTATGCCCTAAATTCCTTCGTCCTGCCTGCCCACGAGGTGGATGTCATCATGCTCCTAAGCAGGGTCAATGCCCGTATGGATTTTATTCAACTGACTATCCGGCTCGTTTTGTCAAAGAACAAAAGCTTTAAAACATGTCATTTAAAGGGGTTATTAAGCGGCCGCTACTACCGGCCTTCTGATATCGTTCATCATTTTATTCGGATCATAGGCTACCTGCTTTGTTAGTAAGGCAAAGAAGATCCGCATAAGCTTACAGCATAACAGAATCAGTGATTGTTTCTTCTTGAGCGGGTTCTCTGCCCGTGTAGTGTAATATTGATGCAGTTTTATAAATTCTTCGTTCTTGGCCACCAATGGCATTATCCCCTGGAACAGCAGTGCTCTAAGACGCTTTCGGCCCCGTTTGCTGATGGTGGTTTTACCCTTGTGCTTGCCTGAGCTATTTTCTTTTAAGCTGAGCCCGGCAAGTTTCTGGAGCTGTTTGGGGTGCTTAAACCGGGCGATATCTCCTACTTCCGCCATAAAGCCGGCTGCAGTTATCAGACCAACTCCTTTAATCTTCATGATTTCCTGCATCCCGGGAATCTGACATGTCAGTTGTTCTACTAAGGCAAGGACCCTTTCGTGCTGCTGCATCTTCATTTCGTAGTCCTCAAGCAGCATGAGAAGGTCATTCTCTGCTGCTTTCAGGCCTTCACGGATACCAACGGATGCTTGGGCCGCCCGGATAAGTAAGGTAGCCCTTTTTTGGCCTACGGCACGTATCTTGGCTTTCTTCCAACTAGCGACAATGCCGCCTGCTCCTTTTTGCATTACTTTGGCCGGGGTGGCAAATTCGTTTAAGGCGATAAGTGCCGCTTTACCCTCCCAGCTGGCGAAGACTGTAGTAAATTCAGGGAAATAGATATTGAGCCAGCGTTTAACCCTGTTACGGATGGCATTAAGTTGCTTTACTATCTGCCAGCGGGTTTGCATGGCGGTCCTTAGTTCACTGTATACTCCCTCGGGAATGTAGGGAACCATATATCTGCCATCCTTAATTAACATGGCAATGGTCTTGGGATCTTTCCGGTCATTCTTGGTTGGATTGTTGTCATCCAGTTCCTTGCTCCGCTTAACATGAAACGGGTTTACAAGGACAATTTGCATGGAATGATTTTTTAGGTATTGTGCAAAATTGAACCAGTAGTGACCGGTCGGCTCCATTCCTACCATTACGTGTTTCTTTTCGTGCCTAGCGCTTAGCTCTTTTAGCCAGGCTTTCAAGATATTGAAGCCTTCGGCGTCATTTGTGAACCTCAGCAGCTTGCCAAGCTCAATGCCCCTTAGGTCAAAGGCCCTGGCATAATGAGTTTCGCTGGCCACATCAACACCGATAATTAAAGTTTCATTTGTGATTTGCAAGATTTTCTCGTTCTGGGTATAATTCATCTTGAGTACCTCCTCTGTTATTTAAGGGTCGCTTCGCAAAGCTGACACCTCGTATGCTAACAGGAGGTACTCTTTTTTTCAGGGGTAACCAGGGGGACGGTTCTTTCGGTTTACAATAAATAGTCGAAAGTGATATGATATACTATGGGTGATTAAACAATGCCAAGGTCAGGAAGAAGGAAAAGTAAAAATGGAATATATCATATTGTTTTACGGGGAATAAACAGGCAAACCATCTTTGAAGAGGAAGACGATTCTATAAAGTTCCTGGAAACATTGAAGAATTATAAGGAAAAAAGTGGCTATAAGATATATGGCTATTGTTTAATGGGAAACCATATACACTTACTGATTAAGGAAGAAAAAGAAGATCTGGGAATAATAATGCGACGTATAGGAGCAAGTTACGTATATTGGTACAATTTAAAGTATGATCGATACGGGCATTTGTTCCAGGATAGATATAAAAGTGAAGTGGTTGAAGATGAAAGCTATTTTTTAACAGTATTAAGATATATACACCAAAACCCTATAAAGGCAGGGATGGTGCCGGATGTTGGAAGTTATAAATGGAGTAGTTATATTGAATATATTGGTAAGAAAGAAATTGTAGATACTGACTTTATATTGGGGTTATTCAGCAGGGATAGGAAAAAAGCACTGGAAAGCTTTGAAGCATTTCACCGGATTAGTAATGACGAACGTTGTTTGGATATAAGTGAAAATAAAAGGTTGACGGATAAAATAGCAATAGAGATTATTAAAAGTAAATGTCGGGTAAATTGCTGCAGTGAAATCCAGTCTATGGGAAAAAATCAAAGGGATAGATATTTGAAGCTTTTAAAGGAAGAAGGATTGTCGACAAGACAGATCGCAAGATTGACGAGTATAAGTAGGGGCATAGTTTTAAAAGCATAAGCAACATGAACCGGCAAACTATTTTTGAAGATTAAGAAAAAAACGATAAATTTTTATAAAACATGTCACAAACCACAAGAACCGTCCCCTGGTTTCCCCCTGGTTTCCTGCCCCTGGTTTCCTGCAACCACAAGAACCGTCCCCCTGGTTACCCCTGGTTTAAAAAGGAGAAAATTGATTATGAAAGAAATTAAGTATATTTATGGACCCGTACCATCCAGAAGATTAGGTATTTCATTGGGAGTCAGCCCAATCCCAAAGAAAACCTGTAATTATTCCTGCATTTATTGCCAGCTTGGTAGAACTAACCATCTGAAAAATACAAGACAAATGTTTTTTCGCCTCGAAGATATCATAGAAGAATTTGAAGAAACGCTCAAAAAAAATTTTATATTCGATGTAGTAACAATCGTTGGTGAAGGCGAACCAACATTGTATCTGGGCCTTGGTAAACTAATTAATGAAATTCAGAAAAGAACGGACAAGCCGGTTGCTGTAATTACAAACGGAGCACTTCTCTTTAATACAGATGTGCAGGCGGAATTGAGTGCAGCAGATATTGTGCTAACTTCTATTGATGCATATAACGAAAGATTATTTAGAAAAATCAACAGACCGCACAGAACTTTAAAATACGAAGATGTTCAAAGTGGTCTGGAGGTTTTTTCTAAAAAATATCATGGACAACTCTGGCTTGAAACTATGCTGATGGATGGTATCAACGATGACAATGCATCGCTTGAAAAATATTCTGCATTATTTAAAAAAATCAAGTATAAAAAGTTATATTTGAATACACCGGTACGTCCACCTGCTGAGCCCTATGTGAAAGCTATTGATAATGTAAAGATGGACCATGCGGTTGATGTACTGGGTGGCATTTCAATTGATTTGCTGCATTCAGATGGATTTCACAGTGAAATTACTGATCATTATGTTGCTATTATGAGTATAATTAAGCGGCATCCCATGAACCAATTTGAAATTGAGAGTTTCCTAACATCAAGAGGTTGCGGTAATATTGGCTCAATTATGCATGATCTCAAACAAGACAATAAAGTGGTTGTAATCAATTATAAAGGTTATGACACTTATAGATTGAAATAATTGTTGAAAGAGTTTACCAATTCATAAGTTAAAAAATATGGTCAGCGCTATGATGGAATTTAACCAGGAGCATTTACGCAGACAGTAGGCCATTATTTGAGAATGGATGGGGGGGGTTGGCAGTTATGGTTCCAAAAAATAAAAGCGGCAATATAAGACAAGCGGTATATTTATTAGAGGAATTAAAGGAACACATCCCCTACAGTGTGTTAAGTTCGGTTTTTGCATTGGTTGTTGTTGGCTTGCTAACTGCTGTGTGCAGCTTAATTGATATAGATAGATTTCCAAAGGCAGCTAAAAGTATGTTTCATCTTTTTCATCCCGCACATATGTTGTTGAGCGCGACAGCTACCACGGCCATGTTTTGGAAGCACGAACGCCGTTTGTTCAAGGCAATCCTAATCGGGTTTTTTGGTGCAGTACTGTTATGTGGGGTTAGTGATATTATTATTCCATTTTTAGGTGGCAGGCTTCTGGGGGCAAGTCTGGAGCTGCACATCTGCATCCTTGAAGACCCCTTGCTTGTAATGCCGTTTTTATTCATCGGTATTTTTACTGGCATTGTGGCTGCCGAAAGCATTCCCCGTGCTACATTTTTCTCTCATACCGCCCACGTTTTTGTCAGCAGTATCGCCTCAGTCTTATATCTGGTAGCCTTTGGATTTGTAAACTGGATAACGCTCACAGGTGCCGTATTTGTACTGGTATTTTTGGCGGTGGTAATTCCCTGTTGTTTAAGCGATATAGTTTTTCCTTTGCTCCTGGTTAAACGGTCAAAACAGGAGTTTAAGTCACAAACTTGAATACAATGAACCAATTCTTGATCGTTTTTGAAACCACTTCTAATAAAGAATCTTCAGCACAGATTTAATACTATAAAAATCCCCCGGAATAAAACGCCGGGGGAAAAATAATCTGTAATTGTTTAGTTGGCCAATCAAATGCTGCCGCGCAGTTTTTCGAAACGGTCCTTGAGACGTGCGCTGACCTCGGGCATGGTGGTGTACTCCATCTCGTCGAGGTGCAAGCGGTGCGGCTCAAAAGGCCCCATTCTGCGCAGGTAATTGGCAATTTCGTTGGCCTTCTGTCTGGCCAGGTCGTAAGACGGGTCGGCAAAAAAATCTTGCGGGCCGTGCAGTTTCCCTTCGCTTAACTGGAAGCCCAGGGCAACAACCCGGGGCGGTCCGTCAAAGCGGGTCGGGTTGGATTGCGCGACGGAAGTCGGCATCAGCGGGCCGCTGTGGGAACCGCGCATCCAGCCGGAGACCAGGTGGGGGTTGGCGAAAGGCTCCAGGGCCTCGCCCACCGCCGGGAAACCGCTCTGGCAGCGTACGAGCAGCACCGGGTCATCTTTACCCACGTACCGTCCGGCCATGAGGTTCAAGCGCTGCGTGCTCGAGGTAGCGGCAATTTCGTTGGTTTCCTTGTGAAAGATGGATTTGACGCAGTAACGCCCCGGAGCACCGATAAAGACCAGCAGGTCGTATAATTCTTCGGGGCAGGAAAAAGTAACCTTTTTATTTTCAATCAGGTCCCGGATTTCAAATAAGAAACCGGCGTGCATTTTGGGGTCGATTACCAATCCGATGGTGTTGAAGGGATCGGCGAACATTTTGTAGAGGGGAAAATTCCAGGCGCCCGGTTCGGTTTTGTCCGCCATGAAAACGATTACCGGTTCGCTGGCCCTTTCCTCAATTTCCAATTCTGCCACACCGGGCCCCAGCCCCTTGATGTTTCCTGAAAAAGCATCTCCCAGCAGGTCCTGGCCGGCGCCGTACAACTTAAGTTTTTTCGCCACGCTGGTGCAGGATAAAAACGTGTCCCAGGCCAGCTGGTGTATTTCACCGTTATCTTTGCCGCACTCATGGGTCATGATCAGGTTGATATCGTCACCGACATGAGTTACGTAAAAGTCTGTTAACAGGGGACTGCCGGCTAAAATACCCCGGGCTGTTTCCATGGTTTCCGGGTGCACGCTGGAATGTCCTACAAATCCGCCAATGTCTGCTTTAATCACAGATAGGGTAATTTTCTTGCCCATGATTTACCTCCTATAAACCTTTTGCTAATTTATTCTATACTATGATTCATTTCCCTTTATATTCTTCTATTTTTCCGGCTAAATGTGTTACTCTAATTAAGTTGCCCGATATTATATGTTATATTAAATATGGTATTTAGTAGGTTTATTATAAAGCTCAGCAGGTCAAAATACAATCAATTAATGAAAAAATTTAAAAATTTAACGTAGATTGCATGGTAACCTTGTTGTATAAATTATATTTCCAAAGAAGGAGGGAAAAGTTTCGGAACCAGATTAAACGCACGTAAGCAAAGCGGCCTGCCGGCCGCTTCCCGCGTTTGTATTTTTATAGATTTCATCCCGGCCACTATCTTTTTACAGCCAGGGAATTTTATCCAGGTGGTCTCCTCTTAAGACGGGGATCATTTTTGACCTGAGGGGTTCAGGTACATCTTTGATCTTCCGGCCGTCAACATTCATAACCGTGATAGTGTCCAACTTTAAATGCCGGGCCAGCTCTTTGGCAGTTAAGCCTTGATTTTTCCGAAGCTCTTTAACCGTTTTGTTTTTAAAACCAAACCCGAAAATAATGATGAACCCTCCAGTAATTAAAATCCTTTACTAACTTCACCATGAGGAACTGAAATTCCTTCAGGCGCTGTAGTGACACTCTAATCTCTTAAAGGGGATGGGAATTCCCGCGCCGGTCTTTAAACGCTATACTAGGCCGGAAAGGACGGAAACGCGCACGATTATGCCCAGCAGCTTGCCGTTATCATCGGTTACCGCGATCGGGTATTTGGTGTCGGTGGCCATGGGGATCAATTCATGAATGTAGGCATCCGGAGCGGTGGTATAAAAATCGTTTTTCAAAATATCTTCCAATGACCAGTCCTCTTTTATCGCCCTGATGGTATCATCAATAGTGACAATCCCCTCGAGCTTTCTTTCACTGTCAACAATAAACACGCTGGAGATGCTGTTTGCTTCCATGGCCTTTAACGCCACCCTGGGGCCGTCTTTAAGATATGCCAGGGCCGAGGTTTTAAACATGACATTGCGGGCCTGCAGGACCTTGGACCGGTCTATGTCCTTGATGAATGCTTCAATGTACTGCGTTTGCGGGTTGTTAATCAACTCCTTCGGGGTGCCTATTTGTTCAATTTTCCCGTCTTTCATTACCGCTACCCGGTCTCCGATTTTAAAAGCCTCGTTAACGTCGTGGGTAATAAAAATAATGGTTTTTTTCAGTTTTGCCTGGATGTCCAGCAGTTCGTACTGCATTTCCCGGCGGATTAACGGGTCCAGGGCGCTGAAAGGCTCGTCCATCAACAAAATATCCGGGTCATTGGCCAGCGCCCGGGCCAAACCGACCCGCTGTTGCATACCGCCGCTCAGTTCGTTGATTTTTTTATTTTCCCAACCTTCGAGCCCCACGCTGGACAGGACCGCTTGGGCGGTTTTAGTCCTTTCTTCCTTGGGGATGCCCCGCACTTCCAGGCCGTATTCGATGTTTCGAAGTACGTTGCGGTGGGTCAAAAGCCCGAAATGCTGAAAGACCATGGCCAGCTTATTTTTTCTTAAAGCGATCAGTTCTTTTTTTGTATAATTAACGATGTTTTCACCGTCAATATAGATATTGCCGTCCGTGGGACGGTTTAATAGGTTCAAGCAGCGGATCAGCGTGGACTTGCCGCTTCCGGATAACCCCATGATCACAAAAGTTTCACCGGTGTGTATTTCAAAGGAAGCGTCGTACACACCGATGGTGTGACCGGTCTGCGCCAGGATTTCATTCTTGGAGTCGCCGCTTTTAACTTTTTCCAGGATTGTTTTGGGGTGGGGGCCAAATATTTTGGTAACGTGTTCCACCTTGACTTTTTCTGTCATTTCAATTCCCGCTTTCCATAATTTGAATATGGTTTATGATATTTCGAACCGGTTGGCGATGTATTGCGATATTCTGTCGATAATGATTGCCAGGAATACGATGCTCACCCCGGCTTCAAATCCACGGGCGATATCCAGACGGTTAATGGCAATCAGCACTTCCATGCCCAGTCCCTTGGCGCCGATCATGGAAGCAATAACCACCATGGCCAGGGCCATCATGGTGGTTTGGTTAATACCGGCCATAATGGTGGGCAGTGCCTGGGGCAGCTGTACCTTGGTGAGCAACTGCCAGCGGGAGGAGCCGAAAGATTCGGCAGCTTCGACCATTTCCCTGGGTACCTGGCGGATGCCCAGATTGGTCAGTCTGATCACCGGCGGAAGCGCGTAGATGGTGGTGGCAAATACTGCCGGAACTTTGCCCAGGGCGAACAAAATTACGGCCGGTATCAGGTAAACAAAACTGGGCATGGTTTGCATGCCGTCTAAAACTGGTTTGCATACCGCTTCAAAACTGGAATTATAGGTCATCAAAATACCGATGGGAATGCCGATTAACAGCGAGATAACCACCGACGTCAACACAATGGCCAGGGTGGACATCATCATATCCCACAGGCCGAAGGTGCCCACAATAAATATTAACAAGGCAAATACCAAACCGGATAACAAGTTTTTTAAACGCCAGCCCAAAATAAAAACCACCGCCACTACTGACCACCAGGGAAGCCACTGCAAAAATTTTTCCATGTAGACCATAAACCATAATATTACGTGGTTTGTGAAGTCAAAAAAAGCACCGTAGTTGGCTTTAAGCCAGCTAATAAATATATCAACATAAACGCCCAAATCCAAGCGCCAGATTTCCGGAAAGTCAAACATAAAATGCCGGGAAACAGTGCGTGACTGCTCCCGTTTCACCCCGCTTTTATTTAAATAAGTCAGAAGCAGGGAAAGTTGGTTTAATCAAGAAACCAACTTTCCCGGTGCGATCCAGTTTTTAATTTTTATTCCAGGGCCGCTTTAACCTTCTGGGCAATTTCCTCAGGCACCCATGAGGTCCAGAGTTCCTCACGTTCTTTTAAGAACCACTTGGCGGTTTCCTTGGTGTCCGCTTCATTGTCCTGCATGTAGGCCAGGGCTTCAGAAGTGAGCTGGCTGCTGGTCTGGTAGTGTTTTAAGAATTCCACTACTTCCGGGGCTTTTTCCGGCATGCCTTTAGAAACGCAGACGGTTACATTCACGCTCGGAAACTCGCAGGAACGCCCGTCGTTCCATTTCTCGTCGGAATATTCCTCATCTTCTAACAGGGTGAGATCATATTTACCGGTAATCCAGGTCGGCTCCCAGTAATAACCGACACAAGGTTTCCCTTCATCGCACGCCTTGGCAATTCCGGCTGCCAGTGCGGTATCGGAGCCCGGCCGGAAGTAATTATAGGTCTCGTCCAAGCCATAGCTTTGAAATTTGGTAAATAATATTTCGTCGGCCGCCCAGCCCGGAATGGCACCTAAAATACGACCCTGGCCCGGGTCTTCGGGGTCTTTAAACAGCTCCCAATACTGGGGCAGGTCCTTGACGGTCTTTAAATCCGGTGCCATGGGTTCTATCCCCCGCGCGGGGTCGCCTTCGATGACAAAGGTAGGCACATACAGGCCCTGGGCGTTGTCGTCGAAGTTTGTGGATAACTCAATCACATCTCCGCTTTCAATGGCTTCGTCATAAGTATTAATGTTTTGTGTCCATACTTCCGTGTAAATATCTATGTCCCCTTCTCTGAGTCCCAAAAATGTGTTGGGCGTGGAACCCGGGAGAACGTCGGTGGGATACCCGTAACCGTTTTCAATGATAAACCCGGCAACATCATTGTGAAAACGGATGCTGTCCCACCCGGCATCGGCAAATACCAAGGTCTGCTTTTCGGCGTTTTGATCATTCTCGCCGGCTTGCTCTCCTCCCTGGTTGCCGCAACCGGTAACCATTAACGATATGAAACATAAAAATACCAAAACTTGTACTATTCGCCTGCCCAAATTAAACATTCTCATCCTCCTTTTAATTTGCTCATAATATTTCACCCACAACTTATTATAGAGTAATAAGTTGTGGGTGAAAACTGTTTAAAAGTAAAATAAATGCTAAATAAGTTGTCCATACTGGATGAAAAGCGCCATTCCTGTTTATTGCTTAATTTTATAGAAATATACAGAAATGTGGCACAATTTTGGGGAATTGCGGTTGCCAACGGTGTTATTGGGTTTCCACCCCGTTGGCGTTAAGATATTTTTTGAGTTCCCCAATATTGATCTCGCCGAAGTGAAAGACGGACGCCGCGAGCAGTATGTCGGCGGCACCCTCTTTTACCGCTTCCAGGAAATGTTCCTTTTTACCGGCCCCGCCGGAGGCGATTACGGGAACCCGGACCGTTGCTTTAATCCCGCGGAGCAGCGGGATGTCGTAGCCGGCTTGGGCCCCATCGCGGCTCTTGCTGGTAGGCAGGATAAATCCCGCTCCCCTGGATGCAGCCTCCTGGGCCCAGGCAACGGCATCCTTGCCGGTGGGGGTATTCCCCCCGTCAAGGTAGACTTCGTATCCGGAAGGAAGGGCCGGATTACGGTCAGCGTCGATGGCTACCACCAGTTTGGAGGAGCCGAATTTTACGGCGGCGCGATCGATCAAGCCGGGGTCGCGGAAGGCCGCGCTGCTTATGGAAACCCGGTCTGCTCCCGCTTCCAGTACCGCTTCGGCATCGGCCACGGAGGTAATGCCGCCGCCCACCGTAAAAGGTACCGTGGTTATTTGGGCCACCCGCCGCACTGCTTCCAGGGTGGTTTTTCTTTTTTCCACGGTGGCGGTGATGTCTAAAAAAGCGAGCTCGTCGGCCCCGGATTCACAATAAGCCCGGGCGCATTCCACCGGATCGCCCGCATCCTTGAGGTTGACAAAATGAATTCCTTTTACCACTCTCCCGTCTTTCATATCCAGACAGGGCATAATCAGGGTTTTACGCATGTATCATTTCTCCTTCCGTTGTCTGATTGAACCTTTGCGTTGTGTAAAGCCTAATTAGGCCTTAATTCTCTGCGGGGAATATTATTCCCTTCTATGCATATTATAATTTAAGCGAAATTTTTATATACAAATACTTGACACCAGCGTATAATGCCGGTATACTGTAAATGACCGGTAAACATTTTGCCGGTCATTTAATTTAATACCGGGACGGGCCCTGCTTACCGGTCGGTCCCGTCCCGCCACACCAAAATACGCGAGAGGAGGGAGATACGATGGCAGTGAACAAAGTTCCCGGCAACTCGGTGCTCAGGCTGGAACTGCGTACCGGGGTGGATACCGGCGGCAACCCGGTTTACCGGAACAAAAGCCTCAGGAACGTAAAGCCTGCGGCGGCGGACCAGGATCTTTTCGACGTGGCGACCACCCTGGCTGCCCTGCAGGAATGCCCGCTGAACAGCATCAACAGGGTGGACGATGCCGAATTGGTAGAGGTTTAAAGCAGCATCCGGGCACGGCGCCAAAAACAAATTTATTGAAAGGAGGAATAAAAATGGCTGTTACCGACCAGACACTCAGAATTAGGTTCAGGAATCAGGCGGGTAGGATTGTCAGCATCAGTTTTGATAACCCCAGGGATGACCTTACAGCAGCGGAAGTAGAGGCGGCGATGGACCTGTTAATCGCCCGGAATACTTTTACCAGTACCGGCGGGGACCTGGTAGCCAAATATGACGCCACGGTTACCGACAGAACCATTACCTATCTCTATGCTCCACCGGCTTAAAGCAGGCAGGCAGTCACTCGTTAACCATTAATTAAAGGGGGATTTTAAGATCCCCCTTTAGCCCAATCTTAATCTTAATCTGGGGGGAGGGGTGAGCATGGATGAAATTTTCAAACTGGTGTCGAACTATGGTTTTCCTATGGTAGTGGCCGGGTACCTCCTGGTAAGACTGGAACCCGTTATCAGGGAACTGCAGAAAAGTATTACCGCGCTGACGGTCGTGGTTGCCCGCCAGGGCGGGATGGAGGTTGAGGAAATAAATGAAATTATTAATTACAGGAGGGTAAGTTGATGCTCGGGGTGGTTGCTGTAGATGAAAGGCGTGGGTTGAGCGCGCATTTTAAGGCGCGGGAGTTTGCCTGCCGCTGCTGCGGCATGGTGCTGGTACACCCGGAGTTGGTGCGTAAACTGGAGGCCTTGCGGTACCTGCTCGGCGGGACGCCGGTTTTCATCAGCTCCGGCTACCGCTGTGCCGGCCACAATAAGGCGGTGGGCGGGGTGGAGCAGTCGTACCATGTTTTCGGGATGGCGGCCGACATTCAGGTGGCGGGGACCGCTCCCGGCCGGTTGGCTGCCATGGCGGAAAAAGCCGGCTTCGACGGGATCGGCGTCTACCGGGAGCAGGGATTTGTGCACGTGGATGTCAGGGGCTACCCGGCGCGATGGTCAGGGTGAGCAAAACCTCTTTAGCTGCTTAAATTAAGCAGCTAAAGAGGTGCGTCTCCAGTGGGGGTGGAGCATTATTGATTTGCGATTGGTTGGGGCTTCACTTGTCACTGGGGATTATACATCCCGTGCTGCTGCATGTAGTTAAATATTCCTTCGCCGTGCTGCTGTTCTTCCTTTTGGATGTGTTGTAGTGCTTGGCGAACCGATGGATTTGCCGCTTCAAAAATGGCTGTGTCGTAGGTGCCGGATACAAATTTTTCGGTCATTAGCATATCAGTGCATAAGTTAGCATCTTCCTGGCTAGTCATTCCTGTTTGGGATTGGCTTTGCACCTGTTGTTGCACTTGCTGCTGAAAACCTTGATTGCCGCTTTGGACTTGCTGCTGCTGTTGAAAACCTTGGTTACCGCTCATGCCGGGTTGTTGTCCCTGAAGAAGCTGATTGATGGTCTGGTAGTGCTGTTGTTCCTGAGCTGCATACTGATTGAAAATCTGTTTAAGTTGCGGGTCTTTAGCTTGTTGAGCGTAATTGGTATATTTTTGGATACAAATCTCTTCGTGAATCTTTTGGTCCTCAAGGAGCGTTCTTTCCTTTTGAGTTAATTGCAATGTCATCTTAATCACCTCTCCGAAATTATATTTTCCGAAAGGTGTCAGATTTATTCACAATTTACATTTCCACGGCGTCAAAAGAAAAAATCCGGCCGTTTGTTCCGGTGGCCGGATTTTTAACTGTTTTAATGTGGTGCCCGAGACCGGAATCGAACCGGTACGGTGATATCTCACCCCAGGATTTTAAGTCCTGTGCGTCTGCCTGTTCCGCCACTCGGGCTTATTATTCGAAGCTAACGCAAAGTTATTTTAGCATTTCAATACCTGTCTGTCAACAATCTGCCGTCCGTTCTGCGGGTAATTCCTCCGCGTTACCAAATAATTTTAGCAGGGCCCGGGCGGCGGCATCTTCAGGACTCTCTTCCCAAAATTCAAGGTTTGCACAGGTAAGACCCCAACGGCCTTTTTGCTTGTGGTAAGTAAGAGAAAAGTCGCTTGTGGTTCTGATTTTAATTTCGTATAGTAACCTGGTCAGGTGGGGAAGCCACACCAGATCGCCGACTTCGCGGAGGGAAAGAACCAGCTTCTTGTCCCTCTCGTGGCTGGGAATGATGGGTTCAATTATTTCTTCGGTGCCGGTTTCATCGATAATTATGGTCAGGTCGCCGACTTTTGGTTCCCAGGGAAGGTATTTTGCCAAGTTTTTGGCCAGTTCGACGCTAATCATATTATTCCCGCCTTGTTACACAATGGTTTTATAAGCTTTATTTCATCATGATACATAAAATTCCTGCTGCCAAGCGGTTATTCTTTGCGGCGGTATTATTTCTGCCGGGTATTTTTTTAATCCCTCTGGTGTGAACAGTTTACTTTTGCTATTATTTAAGATGATGAAACAAATGGGAGGTGAGAGGGTTTGCTTAATAACTGGAGGAGGACATTTGTATTTGTTGTGGTGGCGGCATTTGTGGCCGGCATCGTGTTTACCGGAGGTTGTTACCTGGTGACTGATTTATTTCCTCAAAAAGAGGATTCCGGCGGCGGTCTGGCCAATGCGGAGCTGCTTCCCGGCGTGGGTTCCGGAGCCATTGCCGATGTAGTAACCAAGACCAGTCCTGCCGTGGTGAAAATATCTGCCACAGTGAGTTCTTCCGGTAGTACCAACCCTTTTTTTAACGATCCGTTTTTCCGTCAATTCTTCGGGGCGCCGTTCGTTCCAAAACAACAGCAGGAAGAAGGGCTGGGGTCAGGCTTTATCATATCTAAAGACGGTTATATCCTTACCAATGAGCACGTCATTGACCAGGCTGATGAAATCACCGTGACGATCATTGGTTTTGAAAAAGAACTGCCGGCAACGGTTGTAGGTGCGGATTACGATCTGGATCTGGCCCTGTTGAAGGTGAACGTGGAGCGGGAGCTTCCTTTCCTTGAGCTGGGAGATTCCGACCAGATCAGGGCGGGTAACTGGGTCATAGCCATAGGTAACCCCTACGGGCTGGACCATACGGTGACCACCGGTGTGATCAGTGCCAAGGGACGGCCCATCAATGTCCAGGACCGTCATTACGAAAACCTGCTTCAAACCGATGCTTCCATTAACCCCGGTAACAGCGGCGGGCCGCTTTTAAACTTGAACGGCGAAGTGGTCGGAATCAATACCGCCATTAACGCCCAGGCTCAGGGAATCGGTTTTGCCATCCCGACCAGTACGGTGAAGCGGGTGCTTGAAGACTTAAAAAGCAATGTTGGCAACGTCCGTCCGTGGATTGGGGTACAGATTCGTTCCGTAGACGAAAATATTGCCCGCTACCTGGGTCTGTATAAAGCTGAAGGAGCCCTGGTAGTCGGCGTGGTGCCGGACGGCCCCGCGGAAAAAGCCGGCCTGGAACAATGGGACGTGGTCGTTGAGTTTAACGGGGAAGAAATCAAAGACGCCGATAAACTGGTGGAGGAAATCAATGCGGTTGAGATCGGAGACAAGGTAAAAGCTTTGATTGTGCGCAACCGCCAGGTCGTTACGGTAAACATCGTGGTTACCGAGAAACCTGTGAATATCAGATAGAACTGGTATGAAAATAAAATTTATTGAAAATTTTGCTTGCGTAAAACGTTCAGAAATGGTACTATATTCTTAAAATAGTACAGTTCATACTATCCAATTTGGTAATTTAGTTCTATTATAGAACAAATATTTAAATAATTAAGTGGTATGAATATTGCTTAATATATTATTGTGCTTGTAATTTGATTTAATCAAAAGAATTTTTAAAATTTTTAAATATGACTCTACAGTTTTGTTGTAGAGTTGTATTCCCTCTCGCAGCCATTAACATGGTTGTGAAAAACCCAAATCCTTTGTCTTATGCCCCGTTTTAAAAAAGGGGCCTTTTTTTTGTCTTAAGAGGTAATTCCCAGGCTTGCGGCCAGCAGTTGGACCACGGAGACAACCTCTATCCCGGCGCCGTGTTTTAAAAGACCGTGGCGCAATTGCATGATGCAGTTGGGGCACAAGGTGGCCGCCGTTTCCGCGCCGGTTTTTTTCAGGTTAGAGATTTTTTTATCAAGGATGGCCATGCCGGTATCATAATGATGCAGGACAAAAGCGCCGCCCCCGCCGCAGCATTCGGCGGCGCCGGGCATTTCTCTGAATTCGGTGCAGATACGCCGCAGCAAGTTTCTGGGGGCGGCGGTAATGGACTGGGCATTTGCCAGGTGGCAGGGGTCGTGGTAGGTCACTATTTTGTTAACGGGTTTAAAGTCAAGCTTGGTTACTTCCATCAGGTTAACCAGCAATTCGGATAAATCACATACCTTGATCCCGCTGCCGCCATTTTGCGGAAAACTCTCTTTAAGGGTTGCGGTGCAGGAGGCGCAGTCGGAAACTACCACTTTTACGCCAAGCCGGCGGAAGGCTTCCAGGTTGGCGGCGGCCATGTGCGCGGCGGTTTTTTCCGCACCGGCCGCGAGCTGCGGGAGGCCGCAGCACTTCAAATCCTGCGGTAAAACGACTTCGCAACCCAGTCGTGCGAGGACGGCCACGGTATTTCTTGCGGTATCGGGAAACAGGAAGTTGGTGGCGCAGCCGAGAAAATATCCCACCCGCATTTTAGCCTTGCCGGAAGCGGGAGTGTGTGCGGGAAGTGAGGCACGGGCCGGGCGGCGGGGTAGTCTGCCGGGCAGGGAAAGTGCGGGCGGCAGCAGGTTCAAGGAGACGGCGGGTTCTAAAAGCCCCTGGCAGTGCCTGAAAAGGGAGACGGAAAAGCTAAGCCGGGCGGGGGAGGGCCAGATCTGATTGTAAAACAGTTTTTTAAGCTGGGAAGGCGATTTTTTCGCCGCCAGGGCGCGGGCTGCCGTCACGAGCTCGTGTACCGGTACGGCGGAAGGACATTCCACCGTGCAAGCCCGGCAGAGCAGGCAGTGGGAAAGCAGGGAGGCGGCCTCGTCATCGGCCTTGATTGCACCGCTGAAAAGTAGGTGGGCCAGAAAAACTTTGCTGCGCGGCGAGACGGTTTCAGTACGGATTTCTTTGAAGACGGGGCAAACCGACCGGCACTGACCGCAGCGCACGCAGCGCAGATGGTATTCTTGCAAAACGGCCGGTACTTCAGACAATTGTTCCCACCTCCCCGGGGGGCAGTAATTTGCCCGGGTTCATAATATTTTTCGGGTCCAGGGTGGCTTTGATTTGTCTCATGATCTCAGCGGCTGTACCGTGCTCGTCCACCGCGTACTGGTTTCTGACCGCTCCCACACCGTGCTCGCCGGTGGTGGAGCCGCCAAGTTCGATCGCCAGGCGGTGTATGGCATCCACCAGCGCGTTTGCCCGGGCCACTTCTTCCGGGTTGTCCAGGTTGATTACCGGTGCTGTATGGATATTCCCGTCGCCGATATGGCCGTAGTTCACCACCGTGATTGCGTACTGCCGGCCCAGTTCTTTGATCCGGCGCAGGGCTTCCGTCACCCGGTTGAGGGGTACGCTGATATCTTCTCCCGCAAAAATTCTGCTGCCGCCCGGGCGCAGCCTGGCCGCGGCCACGGCCACCACGCTCCGTCCCCGCCAGAGTTCGGCCATGCGTTCCGGTGCGGTGGACCACTCCACGCGGGAGGCCCTTTTTTCAACAATCCCGACTATTTTTTGTCCTTCCCAGGCTACCCCGGCCGGGTTGCCGTTTACTTCGAAGATCAGTATCGCTTCGGCATCGGGGAGGTTGATGGCCGGGTTGTATAAGTTGACGGCGTGAATGGCGGACGAGTCGAGAATTTCGATTCCGGAGGGCAGGATGCCGGCCTGGTAGACGTCGAGTACGGCCGCCGGTGCTGCTTCCAGGTCGGTGAAAACGGCCATGGCCAGGCCGCGCGCTTGCGGGCGGGGCCATACCCGTAAACGGATCCTGGTGATTACCCCGAGAATGCCTTCCGAGCCGACGAACAGTTTGGTTAAATTCAACCCGGAAACGTTTTTCAACGCCCGGCAATTGACGCCGCCGGTTTCAATGATCCTGCCGTCGGGGAGTACTACCTCCAGGCCGAGGACATATTGCTCGGTGGTGCCGTATTTAACGGCCCGTAACCCGCTGGAATTATTGGCCACCATCCCGCCGAGCGTGCACATGCGGGTGCTGCCGGGGTCCGGCGGGAAAAAGAGGCCGAAGCCGGCCAGGTGTTCGTTCAGCCGGTAGTGGACCACTCCCGGGCGGGCGAATACCTGCATGTTTTCTGTATCCACCTCTTCAACGGTATCCCAGGAAGAGAAGTCCAGCACGATGCCACCTCTGACGGCCAGACAGCCGCAGGTTTCGCCGCTGCCCGCCCCCCTGGGGACGACCGGGATGCCGTGTTCCGCCGCCAGCTTCACCGTGGCGGACACTTCCGCCGTGGAGCGGGGCAGCACTACCGCATCGGGAATGAAAT
>Ga0334900_1001287_pt1 | contig 28143 bp, 23 predicted proteins | sample GraSluR3_MG_2_FD_207231 | JGI IMG/M metagenome (GOLD analysis project Ga0334900, IMG submission 207231) | Sludge microbial communities from methane-producing bioreactor in Wageningen University, Netherlands - Granular Sludge_31_08-R3 | ecosystem: Engineered > Bioreactor > Anaerobic >...
GTTGAACTTGTTATATTGATGGGGGTGGTGGTGCTGACCATATTGCTGGTGCAGGGTACCCGGCGCATCCCGGTGCAGTTTGCCAAGCGGATTGTCGGCAACAAGCAGTACGGAGGCGTGCGCCAGTATATTCCCCTCAAAGTCAATGCCGCCGGGGTCATGCCCATCATCTTTGCCCAGGCCATCATGTTCATCCCGATCACCCTGGTAGGGTTCTCCGAGGCGCTGAGCGGCATTGCCGCCACATTCTCCAATTTTACCGGTTTCTGGTACAATTTCACTTTCGCCACCCTGATTATCCTGTTCACCTATTTTTATACAGCCATTACCGTGAATCCCAATCAGATGGCTGAAGATATGAAGAAGAACGGCGGTTTCATTCCGGGCGTTAAGCCAGGCAAAAAAACCGCTGAGTTTATTGATAATGTGATGTCGAAGATCACCCTGCCCGGTTCCATCTTTCTGGCGTTTGTGGCCATCATGCCTGCGCTTGTCAGTCTGATGGGCGTGACCGGACAATTTGCGCAGTTTTTCGGAGGAACCTCCCTGCTGATCATGGTGGGGGTTGTGCTGGACACGCTGCAACAGATCGAGAGTCACCTGCTTATGCGACATTATGATGGTCTGACCAAATCAGGCAGGATCAAGGGCCGTTCATCCCAGATGGGCATGACCGGATAACCAGTAGAAGAGGCCCATGGGCATGATTCAGTACAAGACCGACGAAGAAATAGCGTTCATTCAGGAGAGTTCTTTGCTTGTTGCGAAAACTTTGGGTGAGGTTGCCAGGTATATCAGGCCCGGTATCACCACCAGGGTGCTTGATAAGGTGGCCGAGGAATACATCCGTGACCACGGGGCCACCCCGGGGTTCAAGGGATACCAGGGCTTCCCGTATACCCTGTGCGCATCACCCAATGAGGTCGTCGTCCATGGATTCCCATCCGACAATGAATTGCATGACGGGGACATCCTGTCCATCGACTGCGGGGTGTTGAAGAACGGGTTTTACGGGGATTCTGCCTACACCTTTGCGGTCGGGGAGGTCAGTGATGCGGTCAGGCGGCTCATGAAAACAACCCACCAGTGCCTGCTCATCGGCATTGAACATGCCGTTGAAGGACGGTCGCTGGGGGACCTTTCTGCGGCCATACAGGAGCATGCTGAAAAGGCAGGTTACGGAGTGGTCCGCGAATTGGTCGGGCACGGGTTGGGAAGAAACCTTCACGAGCCCCCGGAGGTTCCGAATTTCGGCACCAGGGGCCGCGGCCCCAAACTTCGGGAGGGGATGGTCATTGCCATTGAACCCATGATCAACCTGGGGAAACGTTTTGTGGTGCAGGAGAAGGATGGATGGACCATCCGTACAGCCGACCGCAAGGCTTCTGCTCATTACGAGCATACCGTGGCGGTTGGTAAGGAGAAGGCGCAGATCCTTTCATCGTTTTCGTACATTGAACAGGCCCTGAAGGAGAACACGCACAATACGATCATCATAAAGTAAAGCCTATGGCAAAGCAACCATCAATTCAGCAGGACGGCACGGTCATTGAATCGTTGGGGAATGCAATGTTCCGTGTGGAGCTGGAGAACGGGCACATCATCACGGCCCATATTTCCGGCAAAATGCGCATGCATTACATCAAGATCCTGCCAGGCGACAGGGTGAAAGTGGAGATGTCTCCGTACGACCTGTCGAAAGGCCGGATTTCATTCAGGTACAAATAACCATGACATGCTGAATGGGACGGGCCCTCACAAGAACCGATAAATCAATGGAAGGCAAAACTTCCCGGTCCCACAGGAAGCGCATTCAACCACTTTAAAATATAACTCGAATGAAAGTCAGAGCATCCGTAAAAAAAAGAAGTACCGACTGCAAGATTGTACGGAGGAAGGGCAGGATTTATGTCATCAACAAAAAGAATCCCAAGTACAAACAGCGTCAGGGTTAAACACAAAGACAACCGCAAAGAAAAACACATATGGCACGTATAGCTGGAGTTGATATTCCAAGAAACAAAAGGGGCGTAATCAGCCTGACCTACATTTATGGCATCGGGCAAAGCACGGCCCGAAATATTTTGCTGAAAGCCGGGGTTGATGTTGATCTGAAAGTGGATCAGTGGGATGATGAGCAGCTGACCGCTGTCCGTAACGTCATCAATGAGCATTATAAGGTGGAGGGCAGCCTGCGGTCCGAAACCCAGATGAACATCAAACGATTGATGGATATCGGATGTTACCGTGGTATCCGTCACCGCATCGGACTGCCCCTTAGGGGTCAGAAGACAAAAAACAATGCACGTACCCGAAAGGGAAAGAAAAAGACCGTTGCCAACAAGAAGAAGGCAACCAAGTAATTCCTGTTTATTTATTGAAGTGGGTGGAAAGCCACCGCTTGACCAGAGAAAAACCATTTTTATACCATGGCAAAATCAACCAAGGGTGCCAGGAGCACCAAGAAAAGGGTGGTGAAAGTTGAGCCTGTCGGACAGGCGCATATTTTTGCTTCTTTCAACAACATCAATGTCACGCTGACCAATCAGAACGGGCAGGTCATCTCCTGGTCTTCTGCCGGAAAAATGGGCTTCAGGGGGTCCAAGAAAAACACCCCCTATGCCGGGCAGATGGCCGCAGGCGATGCCGCAAAGGTTGCTTACGACCAGGGACTGCGCAAGGTCAAGGTTTTTGTAAAGGGACCCGGATCCGGAAGGGAGTCCGCCATCCGCACCCTGCATGCCTCCGGCATTGAGGTGATCGAGATCATGGACGTGACCCCGCTGCCCCACAACGGCTGCCGTCCTCCCAAAAGAAGAAGAGTCTAATCAGAGTGATCAGTTTGTAACATTTGAAGCAAAAAAAACATGGCAAGATATACCGGCCCCACAACCAAGATTGCACGTAAGTTTGGAGATCCCATTTTCGGTGCAGACAAAGCATTTGAGAAGAAGAAATATCCCCCGGGACAGCATGGGCAGATGAAGAAGCGCCGCAAAATGTCAGAATACGGGATCCAGCTTCTTGAGAAGCAAAAGGCCAAGTACACCTATGGCCTGCTTGAGAAACAGTTCTCCAACACCTTTAACAAAGCGGTCAGGAAAAAGGGCATCACCGGGGAGATTCTCCTGCAGCTGCTGGAAGCAAGGCTGGACAATGTGGTGTTTCGCCTGGGCATCGCCCCGACCCGTCGTGCCGCCCGCCAGCTTGTCGGCCATCGTCACATCACCGTCAACGGCAAGGTGACCAATATTCCCTCATACACCCTCAAGCCGGGTGACATCGTGGGGGTGCGGGAGAAATCCAAGAGCCTGGAGCATATTGTGGATTCCCTGGCAGGACGTTCCTCCAGCTATTCCTGGCTCGAATGGGACCAGGAAAAAATGGCCGGGAAGTTCATGAGTTTTCCCGAAAGGGAAGCCATTCCCGAAAACATCAAGGAACAGCTCATCGTGGAATTGTACTCCAAGTAGAACCTGTATCCATTTTTCATAAAAAAAACAGATATAATGGCCATTTTAGCTTTTCAAAAACCGGACAAGGTGATCATGCTGGAGTCTGACGACCGCCTGGGAAAATTTGAGTTCCGGCCGTTGGAGCCCGGTTACGGAATCACCATTGGCAATGCGCTCAGAAGAATTCTGCTGTCATCCCTGGAGGGGTTTGCCATTACTTCCGTAAAAATAGACGGGGTGGACCATGAGTTTTCCACCATCAAGGGGGTTGTGGAGGACGTTACCGAGATCATCCTGAACATCAAAAAGATCCGCTTTAAGCGGCAGGTTGAGGATGTGGAATCCGAAAAGTTCAGTATCAAAATCAGCGGCCAGGAACAATTCAAGGCCGGGGACCTGAACAACGCCTTGTCCAATTTTCAGGTACTCAATCCGGAGGTGGTGATCTGCCATATGGAGCCCAAGGTGGAGCTGGTGATGGAGTTCAATATTGAAAAGGGCCGGGGTTATGTGCCCGCGGAGGAGAACAAGGGCCTGAACCCGGTCATCGGGGTGGTTGCCGTGGACTCCATTTTCACGCCGATCCAGAACGTGAAGTTTTTCATCGAGAACTACCGTGTGGAGCAGAAGACTGACTATGAAAAGCTGGTTCTTGATATCCAGACCGATGGTTCTATCTCTCCCAAGGAAGCCCTCAAGGAAGCCGCCCGCATTCTCATCCTGCACTTCATGCTGTTCTCGGATGAGAAAATCACCCTGGACACGGAAGAGAAGGCGGCCAGCGAGGAGTTTGACGAAACATCCCTGCACATGAGGCAGTTGCTTAAAACCAAGCTGGTTGACCTGGACCTTTCAGTCCGTGCGCTGAACTGCCTCAAGGCCGCCGATGTGGAAACCCTGGCTGATCTTGTTTCCCTGAACAAACACGACCTGTTGAAATTCCGCAATTTCGGGAAGAAATCACTGACCGAGCTGGAAGAGCTGATCAAGGCAAAGAACCTCAGCTTTGGAATGAACCTTGCGAAATATAAATTAGATAAGGACTAATAGAAATGAGACACAGAAAGAAAATCAATCATCTGGGCAGGAAGTCGGCCCACCGGCAGGAGACCCTGTCCAGCCTGGCTGCCGCCCTGATTCTCCATAAACGCATCAATACCACGCTGGCCAAGGCCAAGGCCCTGCGGGTCTACGTGGAGCCGCTGATTACCAAATCGAAGGTCGACTCCACCCATTCGCGCCGTGTCGTGTTTGGTTACCTTGGCAACAAGGAGGCTGTCAGCGAATTGTTCCGGGAAATCTCCCAGAAGGTGGCCGAACGGCCGGGTGGTTATACCCGCATTCTGAAGACGGGTTTTAGAAAAGGGGACGGAGCCGAAATGTGTTTTATTGAGCTGGTTGACTATAATGCCAACATGCTGCAGGCCTCTGAAGATTCCCAGCAAAAGAGGACCCGTCGCAGCCGGCGTGGCAAGAAGGCCTCGGAGGAATCAAAGGAAGCAGGTACGACCGCGGTTAAGAAAAAGGAGAAAGCAGCCGTAAAGGCAGGGCCTGAAGCAGTCGGTCAGGAGGATCCGGCAGCAGGCGAACCTGTAGCGGAACCGCCCGTGGCCGAAGAGATCACCGGATCAGAAAAAGGACAGGAGGAGCCTGTTGCCGCGGAGGATGTCAACAAGGAGGAAGCGGGCGAAAAGGCCGCCAATACCGACGGGGACGATGCCGGGGAAGAGAAGTCCGGTCCTCAGGAGGAAGAGAAAAAGTAACGGGAGTTCCCGAGGGATTTGTTCAAAGGGATCAGACGCTGCCGCGTTCAGTCCCTTTTTTTTATGCCTGTTTTGGAGTATCTTTGCCTGTTGCTGAACGACCGACCTATCAATCATTAAAAATCCATACTATGAGTGCAATTATCAATATTCATGCAAGACAGATCCTTGATTCCAGGGGGAACCCGACCGTTGAGGTGGAGGTGATTACAGAAAACGGGATTATGGGGCGCGCCGCCGTCCCCTCCGGGGCCTCCACCGGGGTGCATGAAGCTGTGGAGCTTCGTGACGGGGACAAGGAGAATTATCTCGGAAAGGGCGTGCTGAAAGCCGTTGGAAACGTCAATACCACCCTGAATAATGAGCTGAAAGGATTCTACGTCACGGATCAGGCCCTCATCGACAAAACCATGCTGGAACTGGATGGCACCCCGAACAAAGGGAATCTGGGCGCCAATGCGATCCTGGGTGTGTCGCTGGCTGTCGCCAATGCCGCGGCCCAGGAAACCGGGCAACCCTTGTTTCGTTATGTGGGAGGGGTTAATGCCAACGTGCTTCCCATGCCCATGATGAACATCCTGAACGGGGGGTCTCATGCCGACAATTCCGTGGACTTTCAGGAGTTCATGATCATGCCGGTGGGGGCCTCCTCCTTCAGCCATGCCATAAAAATGGGCGCTGAAGTATTCCATCACCTGAAGTCTGTGCTCAAGAAGAAGGGCTATTCCACCAATGTGGGAGATGAAGGCGGGTTTGCTCCCAATTTGAAGTCCAATGAGGAGGCGATTCAATTGATCCTCATGGCCATTGAGAATGCCGGTTACAAACCCGGCGACGATGTGTTTCTGACTCTGGACCCGGCGGCCAGCGAGTTTTACCTGGCCGGGGAGAACGTTTACCACCTCCACAAGTCCACCGGTGATAAGCTGACCCCTGCCCAGATGGTCGATTACTGGGCTGAATGGGTGAAGAAGTACCCCATCGTCTCCATCGAAGACGGCATGGCCGAAGATGACTGGGATGGCTGGGCCCTGATGACCAGCAAGCTGGGCGGGAAGATACAGATTGTGGGGGATGACCTCTTTGTGACCAATGTGGAACGGCTCAGCAAGGGCATTTCTAAAGGCGTGGCCAACTCCATCCTGGTAAAGGTGAACCAGATTGGCTCCCTGACCGAGACCATTGAGGCGGTAAACCTTGCCTACCGCAACAAATATACGGCGGTCATGAGCCACCGTTCCGGAGAAACCGAAGACACCACCATTGCCGACCTGGCGGTGGCCCTTGGTACCGGGCAGATCAAGACCGGCTCTGCATGTCGTTCCGAACGGATTGCCAAGTATAATCAGCTTTTGCGTATTGAGGAGATGCTTGGTGAAACAGCACGCTATCCCGGCAAGGAATACCGGTTCGTTACAAAATAACGGGATTTATTCTCAGGGACCAGGGGGGCTTGCCCCCCTGTTTTTTCTGTCGGATGCTGCCCTGCAGGCCTTTAAAGCAGGTTGCTTTTCCAGGAGCTGTTCATCCGGAGACCCGTGACCCGGCGGCTTGATTTCCTGCCCATGAAACGATTGATTTTACTTTGTTTGCTGTGGTTGCTGCCGGGCCGGATCCTGGCCGGCCAGGATACCCTCACTGTGATGGTGTACAACCTGTTGTATTATGGGGTCAATACCTCCTTTTGCAATCAGAGCAACAACAATGTGGACCTGAAGGACGCCAATTTGCGGACAATCCTGTCCCATGTCAGGCCGGATGTATTTGCTGTAAATGAAATGGGGCGGGGTGAGGCGACCTCCCAGCGTTTGCTGGAGCAGGTCCTGAACCGGGTGGACGAGGGCCGTTACGAAATGGCAGGCTATACCAATACCCGCAATTCCACCATTGTCAACATGCTGTATTTTGACCGGCACAAATTCGGCCTGCACAGTGAGGCGGTGCTCGCCAATGAAGTGCGTGACATCAACCTGTACACCCTGTACTACCGCTCTCCCGGACTGGAATACGGCCAGGACACCCTTTTCCTGAGCTGTATTGTTGCCCACCTGAAGGCCGGCAGCAACCAAAGCGATCAGCAAACACGGCTCCGGGAGGTGATGGCCATGATGTCCTCCCTGGAGTTGTCCGGATTGCGCGGAAATATTATGTTCATGGGGGACTTTAATATGAATGCCTCCTATGAACAGGCGTACGGGCACCTTACCCACCACCCGAATGAGGCCATCCGTTTTTATGACCCCATTGACCGGCCCGGACAATGGTACAACAATCCTGAAATGGCTGCCTACCACACCCAGAGCCCCCGTACAGGAAGCCAATCGTGTTTTGTGGCTGGCGGGCTGGATGACCGCTATGACCAGATCCTTGCCGCACGGAGCATCATACAGGGCACGGAGGGGCTGCGATATCTGGAAGGATCCTACCATGCCCTGGGGCAGGACGGGCTGCGCTTCAACCAGTCCCTGACAGATCCACCCAATTACAGCGAACCCCAGGCGGTGATCATGGCCCTGTATAACGCTTCCGATCACCTGCCGGTGATCCTCCGCTTGGAGGTGACCCAGCCGCAGACCCTGGCCGGGGATGTCAGCCATCCTGCGGCAGGCCTTGCCAACCTGGTCAATCCTGTCCATGGCTGGTTGTCATTCAGCCTGGATATGGACCCGGGCGGGTTTACGGTAGGACTCTATACATTGTCCGGCCAGCCGGTACTGGACAGGCAGGCCTACCTGGACTTCACAGGCCAGCCGTTTGTGTTTGACGTGTCCGGCATTCCCAGGGGGGTTTATATTTTGCAGGTTCACGGTTCCGGCGGACAGGTCGTTTCCCGGAAACTGTGGAAGCGATGAGCCGGTTTTGGCAGGCATTTCTTTATTCCGTGACCGGCAATCGCCGGGTCAGGATAAAGTCACGATGTGCCTTGAGCATATTGACAAGGTAGAGACTCAGGTTCTTTGTCTCTGCCAGCAGGTTAAAATACAACAGGCTGTTGCGGGTTCCCACCTTATCTGACTTGATCATCCGGATCTGTTTCTTTTTCAGCTTGTGCAACAGGGTCAGAATGGCCTGCTGGTCCTCGATCAGCTGGGGAAGCCTGTCAAATTCATCCCCACGGATGATGTCCAGGCTGGCGCCAAAGAGTGCGCTTACCTGTTTTAAAAGAACTTCCTGGTCGCTGGCCTGTTCTTCATGCAGGGGGGGGTGGTTGTTGTCGACATGCCTGTAAGCAGGCTCTGTCAGATAGGTCAGGCAGTGGGCAATTTCGCGGAGATAGTCCAGGATCTGCACATAATAATGCCCGCTTTCCATGGAGTCTTCTTCCAGTTTTTTCAGGGTGATGTAGGCGTCCTGTTTCAGGTCCTTGGTCCGCTGGTTCAGCTCCCCCGCCTGCCGGAGGGCTTTTTTCAGCATTCTCCTGTCTTCCCGGAGCAATGCAGTGACCACCTGCTTGTATTGCACGGAGCTGACCTCCAGGGTGTCGAGGATATTGGCTTTGCATGTCTGCCGGACATGGTCCCCGTTCCACTGGGTTCTCTGCTGTTGACGGGCAGCCCTTTTCTGGCTGCGCCGGCGGTGCAGGGAATAGGTGCGCAGGACCATCAGGAAGGCACCCGCCAGGGCAATGACGGCAGCGGGCAGTCCCCCCCAGCCAATGAACAGGGCGATCAGAAAGGCGGCGGTGAATGCCGCAAAGGCCGTGAAAAACCAGCCGCCGATCACGGTAATCACACCCGTAACCCGGTACACAGCACTTTCCCGTCCCCAAGCCCGGTCAGACAGGGACGATCCCATGGCCACCATGAAAGTGACGTAGGTGGTGGAAAGCGGCAGTTTCATGGAGGTGGCCAGTGCAATCAGGATGCTGGCCACGAAAAGGTTGACCGAGGCCCGGAGCTGGTCGAAGGAAGACTGGTCCCCCCGGAGGCGTTTGCGGCGATTGTAAAGGGCCAGGTCGAAGCGCCGGGCAAGGAATTTCTTTAAGGCTTCCGGAAGGATCCGTTCCAACACCCTGTTGGCGTCCACCCCCGCCCGCACAATATTGCGGGCCAACAGGGAAGAGGAAAACCGCTCGTCCCCTTCCGACTGACGGGCCAGGTCCACCTCTGTCTGGGTAACGGAGCGGGCCTTGCGGGAAAAAAACAGGGCAAGGACCATGATCAACCCCGCCATCAACAACCAGGGTGTGGGGGTCTGCACCGGCTGAAGCAGGGATTCCATCGTGAAGGTCGCGGGATCGATGCCCGGATGCCCCAGCAGGTAACGGTAAGACTCCAGTCCCGCCAGGGGCACCCCGATGAAATTAACCAGGTCATTGCCCGCAAAGGCCATGGCCAGGGAGAATGTGCCGATCAGTACGATGATGCGAAGAATATTGACCCTGAAAGCCAGGATAAGAAACTGAAACAGGATGCCGAACCCGAGGAAGGATCCCAGCAGCAGCCTGGAGGTGTTTTCGGAGATCCAGCCAATGACAGCCGGGGTCATGAAGGATGCCCCGCTGGCTCCCTTGACCAGGATGAAATAGATGATGGCGGTGACGGCCAGGCTGCCCCAGGCCGCGCCCAGGTAGGGGATTTTTCGCTCATAATTGAACGTGAACAGGATGCGGGTGAGGAACTGAACGATGGCGCCCACCGAAAAAGCGATGACCACGGACAACAGGATCCCGGAAATGATGGCCAGGGCCCTGCCCGAATTGATAAAATTTCCAATGCCTGCCATGCCCTCCCCCGAGGCGCTGACCTTCACCAGGGCCATGGCCACGGAAGCCCCCAGAATTTCAAAAACGATGGATACCGTGGTGGAGGTGGGCAGGCCGAATGTATTGAACACGTCCAGGAGGATCATGTCGGTGATCATCACGGCCAGGAAAATGATCATGACCTCAGGGAAGAAGAATTGATCCGGCCTGAAAATGCCGCTGCGGGCTATCTCCATCATGCCGCTGGAAAAAGTGGCTCCCAGGAGAATCCCAAGGGCGGCGATGGTCAGGATGAAATAGAATGGGGCCACCCTGGCCCCGATGGCTGAATTCAGAAAATTGACGGCATCGTTGCCCACCCCGACGACCAGGTCGGCAATGGCCAGGATCAGCAGGGCAATGACGAAAAACAGGTAGATGTTCTCCATGGGCCGGGGGAAAAAATATTCAAGTCAAAATTACGCCCGGGAGTGGAAAAAAAACCCAATTGATGATTAAGTTTACGTTAATTGCGTTTATTTTTGTTCGCACGCAATGCCCAACCCATGAGCTTCTCTTTTTTTCAGTTTCTCACCCTTTTCGGCTCGCTCAGCCTCTTCCTCTTCGGCATGAAAACCATGAGCGAAGGCATCCAGAAGCTGGCCGGCGACCAGATGCGTTCTATTCTGAGCGCGATGACGGCCAATCGCTTTGTGGGGGTGCTGACCGGATTCCTGCTCACCACCCTGGTGCAGTCTTCTTCGGCCTCTACCGTGATGGTGGTCAGTTTTGTCAATGCGGGCCTGCTCAACCTTGTGCAGTCCATCGGGGTGATCATGGGGGCCAATATCGGGACCACCACGACGGCCTGGTTGATTTCCCTCCTGGGCTTTAAAATGAACATTGCGGCGATCTCCCTCCCCCTGATTGGCATCAGCTTTCCCCTGTTGCTGATGTCGCGGGAGCGTTTTAATTCTATGGGGCAGACCTTCCTGGGATTCGCCCTGTTGTTCATGGGCCTGAATTTTTTGCGCACCTCCGTTCCCGACTTGCAAAGCAATCCGGAAATGTTTGCCTTTCTCGAGAGCATGACCGGATACGGGGTTTACAGTACCTTGCTTTTCCTTGCCCTGGGCACCGTGCTGACCATCGTACTGCAGTCCTCCAGCGCCACCATGGCCCTGACCCTGGTCATGTGCGTTAACGGATGGATCGGCTTCGAACACGGGGCGGCCATCGTGCTGGGGGAAAACATCGGAACCACCATTACCGCGAACCTGGCAGCCCTGGTGGGAAATGTGCATGCCAAGCGAACCGCTCTGGCCCATACTTTCTTCAACCTGATCGGCGTCGTCTGGATGCTTGTCTTCTTCAGGTTTTTTCTGGGACGGATCGATTACTTCATGGTCGGGGCGGGAATGGTCTCGCCATTCGATTCCCCCACCATGGTACCGATCGGCCTGTCTGTTTTTCACTCCGTTTTCAATATTACCAACACATTGCTGTTGATTGGTTTCACCAAGTACCTTGTCCGGGTCGTGGAGTTCTCCATGCCCTCCCGGGGTAAAAAGTTTGAACGTCCGCAGCTGGAGTATTTCAGCAGCGGGTTCCTGCAGATGGCTGAACTTTCCATCTTTCAGGCGCGCAAGGAGGTGACCCGCTTCTGTGAATTGTCACACCGCATGTTCAACTTCATCCCGGCCATGATCGTGGAGACCGATAAAAAGGAGTTTCAGAACATCGCCGAGCGGGTTAGCAAATACGAGGAAATTACCGACAGGGTGGAGGTGGAGGTCACCTCCTTCCTGATCAAGATATCCCAGAACCAGCTGAGCAAGCATGCCTCTGAAGAATTGAGGAGGATGCGGCTGATCTGCAGCGAAGTGGAAAAGATCGGGGACGTCTGTTTCAAGATGTCAACCATCCTGCTGAAGAAAAAGGAAGAAAGGGTTTATTTTTCCCCTGCCCAGAGAAGCGACCTGTTCGAGATGTTCAAACTGACCAACGATGCCTTCGAGTTGATGATGGACAGCCTGAAGCGAAGCGAGCTGGAGGCCCGGAACAACCTGCCCCGGGCCATCGAGACCGAGAGAAAGATCAATGAGTTCAGGGACTCCATACGCGAGTCGGTGATTGAGGACATTGAAAAAGGATCGGTTCAGGTGAAAAGCTCCTTTTACTTCAACAAGATCATCACCTCCTGCGAAAAGATCGGCGATACCATTTTTAACATCCAGGAAGCCATCGCCGGCGTCAATGTGGAATAATCCGCCCTTGCCTACAGGGCCCCGATCCATTGGGGCAGGACCTCCTGCTTCCAGGTTTCCTTGTCCCTGCGGATGGACTCCATATCGAGTCCTATAAACTCCTGGGCTTTCTCCTTGGTGCTGATGTCCGGCAGTTCAACCGGATAGTCCACCCCATGCCGGTTGAATACACGGGTCAGCAGCAAGCGCGCCTCCTGGGCCTTTTGTATGGATGTCCCAAGAACCCGGAGGGCCTCAGCCGGAGAGTGAAATCCCATGGAATTGGCTGCTGCCACCCAGTCCCATCGCCATTGGGCGTGACGGATCAGCTGAAGGATGGGCTCCATTTCTTCTTCACCGGCCCCGGCATCCCAGGCGTATTTGGCTTCAATATGCACGGTGGCAAGGTTTTTTTCGCAAATTTTACGCAATTCGGAAATCTTCTGCTGCCGGTCGTACACATTGGCCAGGAGTTCGGCCTCTCCTTCCCTGTGGCAGACCTGGCAGGAGCCGGCAATGTTGTTGAGCGGACTCTGGATGTGGTGGTCGGTGAACTTGATGCCGCCTTCCCTCTTGTAGGGAAGGTGGCAGTCGGCGCAGGACACCCCGCGCTGGGCATGGATCCCCGTCTTGTATAGCTCATAATCCGGGTGCTGTGCCTTGAGCATGGGCGTCCGGCTCAGGGTGTGAACCCAGTCGACATGCCCCACATAATCATAGTATTTTTCCATGTCTTCCGCCAGCATGCCCTCATCCCAGGGAAAGGTCAGGTAGGTGCCTTCCCCTTTAAAATAATACTCCACATGGCATTGGGCGCAGACCAGGGAACGCATTTCCTGACGGGAGGCCTGGTCAATGTCCTTTCCCTGGCGCTGGAATGCCTCCGCCAGGGCAGGCCTGGTGATCCTCAGGTTCATTGTCTGGGGGTCGTGGCAGTCCTGACAACCGATGTGGTTGCGTACTTCGTGCCCGATGCCGGCCCAGGTCCCGCTGTAGAAGGCCTCGGGCCCCATCTCGTTCATCAGCCGGGGGACGTCCGTGCTTTTGCAGGTCCAGCAGGTTGCCGGCTGGGGCACCCCGGTACGCAGGGTGTTGTGTACGTCCCCGATCGAATAGTAATGGCCGCGCCCCTGGTTGTAATCCCTCGAAAAGGCATAGCCCGCCCACATGACCACCATCTCGGGATAGCTGTCCAGGTAGTCGATCATGGCTGCCCCGGCATATTTACTGGAAAAGCTGGTGTCGGCCGTTCGCATATAGGATTCGTACTGCCTTGGAAAATTCTCTCCCCAGACTTCGTTGCGGGGTTCCCAGTCAGGAATGGGGTTGACCATTTGGAAATAAAGCTGGGCCTCACTGCGTCGTTCCACGATGGACGCGGCAAACAATCCGATGATGAAGACCACGATCACCGTAAGGAAAAACAGCAGCCAGTTGAGCCAGGGATGCTGCTTGGTCATTTCTCGTATGCTTTTCATGGGTTGGTTGTTGGTTATTGGCTGTTGGTTGTTGGCTGTTGGTTGCTCGCTATCGGGGGTTGGGGGTTGGCAGGGCGTCTGTCCGGTTCTGCCGGGGCCTCAGGAACTGCTCAAGCCAGGAGGGCAGTACGGAGGGAAGGCGTTCCACCAGGGCGTGAGGAGCAGCCGACAGGCTTTTTACGCTGCCGTGAGGCGTTTCCCTGTGACAGTCCCAGCAGAGCTTTCCATCACCCATGGAAGCGGATTCCCCCGTGACTTCCACGATTTGAACCATGTCAACCTGTTCCAGGTGGCAGCGAATGCAGTTTTCCTGCACGACATTCACGCCCCGCTCCTTCATCATGATGACCTGGGGCTCCCAGCGGAAGGTGAAATAGGTGGTGTGTGCCATGCCATCTGTGCCTTTTACATAATATTTCCGCAGGAAGCTGTCCTGGGGTGTGTGGCATTCCACGCAGGTCGCGGCCTGGCTGTGGCTGCTTTTGGACCAGGAGGCGTATTGAGGGTACATGACATGGCAGTTGATGCAGGTTTCCGGCTTATCCGACAAATAGGATGTCGCCTTGGAGATGTGCACCACAAGAAGAAAGATTCCCGTGAAAATCCCCGCCAGGATGATGACGGTAAAGCGCCAGTTTTCCGGGGGGATGAAAAAATGAAAAAACCGCCTGAGACCATCCATCACTTTGGCTGTTGGTTCGTTTTGGGTCAATTCGTACCGAAATATACAAAAAGATATTTCCCCAGGGAAAAGCAGGCGACAAAGGGCTGGAATTTTTGTTTAGATTAAATTAAATCATGGCGTCCTGAAAAGATTTAATTCATGTCTGCCGGTTGGGATTGACTTTGTTTTGCTATATTTGCCCTATAAATAGGGGTGTTATTGCAATAATTGGTCGTTTTTACCCGATGCAAATGGTTCGGAACCTCTCTGTTGCCTGGGTGATGGTTTTCCTGTGTGTGACTTCGCACGGGAAGACAGACTCCCTGAGCCCTTTGCAGGCGCAGGCCGACAGCCTATACCAACTGATTGAAGACCCGCAGGTTTCCGACACCGCCCTGATTCCGGCCCTTATTGATTTCTCCTGGCTGATCAAGTCGACCGATCCGGAGCGTGCGCTGGATATGGCGGAAAGGGCCAGGCATCTTGCCACCGGGAACAATGACCCCGGGGGTGTTGCCCGGGCGTTGAACAACCTGGGCGTCATTTACTGGCAGCTTGGCAGTTTTCCCCAGGCACTCGATTTCCTTTTTGATGCATTTCACCATTTTCGCGACCAGAATGACTCCCTGGGGATCGCCCGCACCCAGGCCAATATCGGCCTGATCTTCTCAGACCAGGGACATCACGACAGGGCCCTGGAATACTACCTGGTGGCCCTGGGCATTTACCAGCAGATAAGACACGCAGCCGGCATCGCCACGGTCATGAACAATATAGGAAAGGTCCATTACCTCCAGGGCGATTACGCCCAGGCAGAATGGTACCACCTGGAGTCCCTGAAACTCAAACGGGAACCGGGAAATAAAAGAAGCATTGCCTTCTCTTTGAACAACCTCGGACTGGTCAGGCAGGCCATCGGGGACCATGACCAGGCCCTTTCCTATTACCGGGAAGCCCTGGAGATCAGGCAGGAGCTTCAGGATACCCGGGAGATGGCCGTTACCATAGAGAATATCGGATCCCTTTACCTGGCATCGGGGGCGGTACATCAGGCCGTGGAACACTTTTTCTGGGCGTTGGCGTTGTACGGGGAAATCAATGACAAGAGCGGGCTGGCCAGCATCCATCATTGGATCGGCAAGGCCTGGCTGGAACGGGGTCAGCAGGCGGATGCCCTGGCCAGTTTTCAGACCAGCCTGGACATTGCGGAAAGGATCGGGCTGGCGCGGATGGTCTCGGCCAACCTGCTCGCCTTGTCCCGGGTGATGGCCCGGGTGGCTGACTACCGTTCGGCATACAATTACCAGCAGCAATACCTTGCCCTGCTGGACAGCCTCTACAATGAGGAGAGTCACCGGCGGGTGGTGGAGATGCAATTGCTTTTTGACCGCGAACGAAAGGAAAATGAGATCGACCTGCTCAGGAAGAATAACGAGATCATCCAACTGACCCTGGACAAGCAGCGTTTGCTTCAGGTTTTCCTGCTCCTTGTCATTGCCCTGGCCCTGGCCCTGCTGATTCTTTTGCTGAACCGTTACCGCTATGCCCGGGAGTCCCATAAAAAAATGGAGGAGCAAAGAGGGGAGGTGTTCGAGGCCAACCGAAAATTGCAGGAACTCAATCACAGCCTCCTTGATCAGAAACAAAAGGTGGAGGATCTGAACAGGAAGCTGCATGAAGCCAATCAGCAATTGTCCGACTCCCATAAACACCTGGTGGCCATAAACTCCACCAAGGACAAGTTTTTCTCCATCATATCGCACGACCTGAGGAATCCGTTTGCCTCCATTGTCAGTTTTTCCCGGATACTGAAACGGGACATCGATGCCCTGGACAGGGAGGAGTTGCGCGAGCTGGTGTCGGAACTGGACAAATCGGTCCATAAGATCAACGAGCTGCTGGAGAACCTCCTGCACTGGTCCCGCGCACAGACAGGGAAGATCACCTACGAGCCGGCCTATCTCGACCTGGGCGAACTGGTCCGGGAGGTTCTCAAATTGTTTGCTGCCGGTGCCCGGGAAAAGGAGGTTGCATTTGACAGCAGGATCCCGGCCGACATGATCGTATGGGCTGACAGAAACATGCTCAATGCCGTCCTTCGCAACCTGCTGTCCAATGCACTGAAGTATACCGGGGCGGGGGGCAGTGTGTGGGTCGATGCAGCCTACAGGAACGGTTCGGTGGAGGTGTCCGTCACGGATACCGGGGTCGGTATTCCGGATTCCGAAAAACAAAAACTGTTCCGTGTGGACTTCCCTTACTCGACCTATGGCACCCGGGACGAAAAAGGCAGCGGCCTGGGACTGCTTCTTTGCCGGGAGTTCGTCGATAAACTGGGGGGGGATATCTGGTTTGAAAGCGAAACCGGCAAGGGGTCCTGTTTCCGTTTTACCCTCCCCACCAGCGAAGGCCGGCAAAAAGCCTGAACGGGAGCTTCTTCTTGTTGAAAAAATTTGTAAATTTGCACTCCGTTTCCGGCGGGCGGATGTGGCGTAATTGGTAGCCGCGCCAGACTTAGGATCTGGTGCCGAAAGGCGTGGGGGTTCGAGTCCCTTCATCCGCACAAACACCTCTGTAAAGGGCAGAATATCAGAGTGTTACGGACATAGTAAAAACGGGCAGACAAATTCAAAGTTCTGATTGGCCGGGTTATCAAGCATTTCAGAACTTATGAACAGACAAAAACGGGAGAAAGTCCTGATACTCCCTAGGTTACACGACCATAACGGAGATTTATCCAAGCAATGGTTTGTGTTTTACAGCTACCGGAATCCTGGTTCCGGGAAGATGGAACGCTTCCGTCTTTATGATGGATTTACTGAGAAAAAATCCAATCGAGCAAAACGAAACCATGCGAAAAGGGTTATTGAGGAGCTGACAAAAAAGCTGCTCAATGGCTGGTCCCCATTTGAAGATAGGAGCAAGGTCATTTATTCAGATGATCTTGTGTATCATCAAATCGCAAGGAAGTACGGAAGAATAAGATCCGGCAACAAAACCTTCCCCTATTATATCAATCAATTTATTGAAACAAAGGCAGACGTTAGGCCTGCATCGCTTACGACCTATAAAAGCAAGTTTCGATATTTCTTGGAATTCATCAAAAAGAAGCACTGGGAGGAGAATGATATTGCTCTGTTTGGGGAAGAGCAAGCCTTAGAGTTCAATTTATATTTGCGAAATGAGCGCGGGCTGTCCAACAAGACCATCAATGAATACAATGTTTTGTTAAAATCATTTTTCAAGTTTTTGATTAGGAAAAGTGTTGTCGTCAACAACCCCTTTATTGAGATCAAACGTCTGAAGAATGAAAACCTTAAGCCAAGGATCTATGATCCGGAATTGCTGAAAAAAATCACAGCAGCTTCCAGGCATTCTGATCTCCAACTAATGGTGGCAATAAAAATTATTTTCAACTGTTTCATAAGGCCAGGAGAGCTGCGTGGCATTCAGATTAAACACATTGACATTCGAAGAGGCAAGATCACCATTCCGGCTCCTGTTTCAAAGGTTGGAATACAAAGAGTGGTTGATGTGCCAGATTATCTATTAGAGGATGTTGCTGCTCACATAGGCAAGCGCCCGGATCACCATTACTTTATTTTTTCTGATAGAACAAAAGGGCTGATGCGGGTGAGTCGTAACTTTTTATACACAAGGTTTGTGGCATTGAAAAAGGCCATTGATCTGCCAAAGGATTACATCTTGTATGCATTTAAGCACACAGGGATGGTGGAGCTTAAAAGGGCTGGAGCGGACTGGCTGGTGATAAAGAACCAAGCTGGACATAAGAGCCTGGACCAGACAATTGAATATACGACTGCATTGATGGGGGACTGCAGTAGCGTGATCAAAAAGATAGCTCCTAGGATTTAGTCCTGGTCAATTACCGCCCTTGGCATGGCGATGATCTCAGCTGGAGATATTCCCCGAGGGGTGATTTCAAAACGAATTTCTTGAATAAGGTAGTCCATTCCAAGGATATTGTACCACCGAAGAAAATCAAACTCTGCAAGCTCTCGGGTGGATATGTCTTTTATAAATCTATGGGTGCCATCCACGCCGGTTCTCCACGTCAAGTACCGATGAAACCGTTTCTTGTACAAACTGTGGTCCTCATGGGTAAGGCTTAGATCCAATGGGTCAGGAAGCGGTACACCACCAATTGATGGTTCTCTTTGATTTGAGAGGTATGGATAAAGCTCAAAGAAACTGTCGAAGATTAGCCCCCTGTAAAACAATAAATAGTAGTCAGGGTCTGCTTTTTTTGTGCCCTGGAGCCGACCAGGTCGTTTGGTTGCGGGAATAACCCAATCTCGATGATTTCCCCATGTGGGGTCATGTTTTGGAGAGGTTCGCATCATCATTGGAGGACATGGGAGCACAATTTCAAGGAGGTTTTCACTCGCATTTTGCACGGCCGAAACATGCTTGATGTCAAAGGAAAACGCCATTGTGTAAAGCAGCCATGAAAGGTTGTTTGTTTCCTCCTCCAGGCCGTAGTAATAGTAGGCAGATTCCTGTTCAACCAGGAAACAGTCATTGGGGTTTGCCTCATGAGGTAGTTCAGACAAAGTGGAAACACTTCCCAAAAGATTGACTTCATCCAGATTCTTATAATTTTCCGACACAAAGGGATCCTCCGGCTTTTCATATTTGAGATGGAAACCGGAAATAGTATTGATGTCGATATGTGCTTTTGTCAATATCCCATTGGAAAAAGGGATAGCTGTGTGGTCCTGGATAATGGAGTCAATGGTTTTAAGTATTAGCGTATTGTTGAATTCGTTGAAGGAATAAACAATGCCCAGGGTTTTACAAACGTCCTTAAAAAATTCTGATGCAGGAATTGGAGGCAGCATATCAGAAAGGTTGAAGCTGTCGCGAATTGGGTTTGCCCCTTGTAGATCGAAACGGTTCAGGGAGTTATTGGCATAAATGCACAATTGGTTGATCTCCGGGGATTCAAACACATTGTTGTTGATTTCAATTCCCAATGTTTCAAATAATTTGGTAATTACATAAGGGAGGTAGAGCAGTGGAGAGATTGTGTTAAAGCACGAGTACTGGTCACCTTCCTGTTCCCCTGAGATAAGAACCGGGAACTTCCCATTTTTGAAGTAGTTGATCACGGGGAATTTCTCATTTATAAACTGGAGATCCTGTGAGTCAACCAGGAATTTGCTTTGTCCGGCATGAGCAAAAAAATTGTCATTAAATATGGGTCCTATCGCATAGTTTGCCTGGGGATATTGATGATTTACAATATCGTTAATGGGGTAGGGCGAGAATACTGAAACCATTGACTGGGGGTTGTATTCCCAAACCGCCTCTGAATATCCGTAATCAGGATCATAGGGGTCGAAAGAGTACTGATCGTAGTTGATACTGAATACCCAATCGATTATATCCCCGGCCAGAAGGTCCAGTTCAAGAGAATGAGAAAAAGTCTGCTGCCCTTGTTGGAGGTATTTAATAAAGGCTTGTTGACCATTCTTTCTAATGATAAGTCTTGGCGTGTTGCCGGCGATTACATTCACATCAAGTTCAATATGTATTGTAAAGCTGCCATCGGCCGGGGTGGAATATTGTTTCCCTTCAGGGCCCAGTGAAGCTGCTGAGTCTTCTATGATGAGGCTAAAAGGGATCGGGTCGTTTTCAATGACTTCACCCGAAGTAGGGGAGGTAAATTGGTTATGGATTGGAGCGGGTATCTGCGCCCTGGCGATATGAGGAAGTAAATCAGTTAGGCTTTGAGTCTCGATTTCATTGAGGTTGAGTCCTTCAAGTTTTCGGGCGAATGCCCCATTAAAAATGGGCATGGACGCTTCAGCCAATGTTTGGTTAATTGAGGTGATCCTGGCCAGTCCTCTGAGTTTGAATGAGCCCACGCTAATGGTCATCTCATGATGAAATACTTTCTTAGGGGCACCGGGTCGATGGCCCCAACCCAGCAATCGCTTAATGTCGTTGGTTGGTTGAAGGGAGAAATTAAACACATAGCTGCCGGTGTTATCCTGTTCAGGAAATACCGGGGAGCGCAGCACCACTTGAATGTTCGAGTCAATATTTACCGGGATGCCTCCTATGGTCACTTTTGGTTTCATTGAATCACTTAATAACAACAATGTAGTTCTCAATTGACACCAAATCAAAGGGTGTGTCCTCAAAAACAAGCAACTCACCAGCAAATACTTCCCCATCAATAATTAAGTTGCCTAATCCATCTAATTTAATCCTTGCATTATTTAGTTTTCCTCCGCTTACTTTCAGATCTCCTTGCCCTAACAGCAGAGCCTTCGCCGTAGCTATATGAGCAGCCTGGGCTGTCATATCTCCAGAACCGTACAACAATACCGTCCCGTCACACATTCTAGACGCTTTTACAATCAGATTTCCTGCGCCTGTAAACTTAACTGCAACCTCTTTGAGTGTATATTTAAACCCTTCAACAGATAGATTCCCCGAACCACTCAATTCAGCCTGACCAATTTTTACTCTCTGTACTGCGATTGATATATCTCCAGATCCATTAAATGCAGCCGACGATTGTCTTATAGCTTCTGCACCTGTAATCAGATTCCCAGACGAATACAATGACAATACCCCGCTATGTATCTTAGACGCTCTTGCAGTTATATCCCCCGATCCTATAAAATTGACGGCAGCATTTTTAAGAGTGTACTTACCTGCCTCAATAAATAAATTCCCAGCTCCGTTTAAAACTGCTCTAATTGTTCTGGTTCTTTGACCACTTACTGACAGATTTCCACTACCATCTAGTTTGGCCGATACTTGCCGCACAACTTCTGCGGCTACAACCAGATTACCAGAGGTATTAAAGCTAATAGAAGAATCTGGTGTAATAGCCCTTGCATCAACTATTAAATTACTCGAACCTTGCAGCGATCCACCTGTGCTTTGAACCTTGTACCCTTTTATGTTCAAAGATACAGACCCGGACACTTTTATAGCCGCATCTTTAACTCGATATGCAGTAACAGTCAGATCGCCTGATCCCTGCAGAATTACCTCCGGCATAGGGAAGTTATCGGCTGTGTACTGCGTAGTATCAGCCGTGTACTGCGTGGTGTCTGATGTTATGTATCTTGGACGGGACATCAATACGTGTGTTTAGTCATTTAATACCTTCTAACGGGTCTAACGTAAGCCTGTTCAAATTTCTGAAGCCACGAATTAGCCCCCCATGTCATAGCAGAAAAAGAACTGTCTTCAGATGATGTCCAATAATTGTCTGATGACCCTGTCTTAAGGTCAGTTATTACACCAGTGACATGAATGAATGTTTGACGATCAGGTAAATACCAATCAAATTTATTTCCAAACGAACAGGACCTTGCAAGCTTAGCGGCTATACCGGATTGAGAACACCCGGCCACTATAGCGTCCGTTAATTCTTTCCCAATGCCGATATTGTGCGTGGTCCAACTGCCAAAACCTCCCAGCAGTAGGTCTCCCTGACAGCCCCACGTAGTTTGTGGATCTGTTCCTCCGTTCCAGTTTTCGGGGGCCATCTCTATAAATTGCCACCCATCAGAGAAAACACCTTTGTCGAATACTATTATACCTCCTGCTTCACCGGGGGTTCCAATAAGGCTAGTACCCCCGCCGGCAGCAATTACAGCCATCATTGCAAGCATATTGATCTGTTTTAGTCAAATTTTCCAAAAATCAACCAAGTGTTTGTAGCTACCTTAATAATTCCAACAACTCCATTTTCTGCAATTATTTTATTTTCGTTGGGGATGAAAGAAACCCCCGTAGTCCTATAAACCGTAACTGACCCTGTCCCAATACGTGACAAAATAATTTGAGTTCCTATGGGAAAATTAACGGACGCTGCTGTTGGCACCGAAAATGTCCTGGAGCTGGAGCTGTTCATCTGTAATACACTTCCAGCATCAGCGAGGGCCAGCGTGTAGCTGCTTGTCTTTGTTACCACTGTTGTTGTGGGGGGGGATGTGGGGTGTTCATGGGTTGTTATGGTCCCGGTCAGTTTGGCTTCAATCTCTGCCTTTGTTATGTCGCTGTTTTTTTGCGCATCAGACGGTGCATGTGCGCTAATACTGTGATTGTATGCGGCCGCCCCGTGGTCCCCCCGGTGGGCCGTGCTGGATGTGGTTCCCAGGGACAGGGAGGATGCCAGGGCGGCAATAGCCTGAGCGATTCTTTGTGCCGTCCATGCTCTGCGAGTGGTAGCGGTTCCGGCCTCGGCTTCTGCTTGGGTAACGGTATCAGCCGTCCATTCTCTCGAATTAGTCAAGCGGCTATCAGAATCTTTTACATAGGTTTCGCTATGTGCTGAATCTCCGTGGCTGGAAGGAGTGAAGGTAGATGGTTTACCGGAAAGGCTTGCCCAAGTACCGTCAAAGGTGCTGTAAATCGTATCAAAGTATGTTTTCAGCGTAGCTTTGATGTTAGACCAAGACAACTTCTTCTTTGCTCCTGATGCAGCACTATCTTCAATTACTGTAACATCAGCATCCACCGGGGTTGTCTTTGCGGTCATTTCCCCAATCTCAACCTCTGCCTTTAATGCAGCCTCATTTTGGTTTACTTTGTCAAATGCCGTGCGAATAGGATCACCCGTTCCGTCATTTGCTGTTGTACCAATATCAACAGGAGTTATGTCAACCATAATATCCTCCTTTCATTTTATCTTATTTCTATTTCCAGGTTTCCTGCCGGAATACGGAAAATATCATCTGTGTTAATAGATTTAGGGGCAACTAAAGCATCCCACATTAGTACATTCACTCCTGTTCCCCAGTTGGTATTGGTGGCGTGATCCACAATGGCGGCATGAGTAATGGTTCCCCAATCGGCAGTAGCCGGATCCCATTCGAGAATAGCAGAGTTGGCACTATCCCCGGCAGATGCTTCACTGAGAGTTACAGCAAGTCTTTCATAAGCTGTTCCTGATAGGCTTACTTCTCCGGTGGGGCTATTGGCAGAAAGTCCTGTGTCTGCGGTGAACAAAGCCACATATACGGTAGTAGGTACAGTGAATGACTGACCACGCAGCATATGATCAATGATTTTGTTGCGATAATAAACTGAAAAGTCCATAATTATTTATTTTTGGTGTTAATAATAAATTCTTTGATGTTTAAAGCCCTCATATCGGCTTCGTTAAACTTTACTTTTTCCAATTCTTCTTTGGGTAGTTTCGCTAAAACAATTTCTGTTTCTTGTTCGGCAAGTTCCCTAAGTTCTTTGTCTGTCTGTTGTGGGTTTTCCCCCTTGTTCAATTTTTCAACAAGATTGTCAAATACTTTGAGCTGTTTTTCAATCGGTTCTGTTACTGTTTCCATAATATCCAGGGCACGGTTAAAATCTGTAATCCCTGAATATACAGCATAGTACCTGTTCCGATTGAATGACAATTCTCCAATAGTGATTTTTCGTTTGAATGTTTGCATAGTGTTTGATTTATAGTAAGTAGGTAACAATTCCGTTTTTAATGGTTAGCTTGACCAGGTTATTATCTTTATCGTAAAATTCTACCTCCCCCGATGTTTGCCCCTGTGTGCCGTCTGCTGATTGGTAGGCCGTAGGGCGTATGGGGCAGTTCAGTTCCACCCGGCGGCCTAAAGGCATTTGTATAAGCAGACCATTGCTGGCTGTCATATTGCCCTGGTCGCTGAGGCCAGGATTAACAAAATAAACCCAGTCGTTGTCTGAATAAATGCTGAATGATGCTGCGTCTATTCCGGGAAGTCTGATGTGCGGAGAGTAAACCAAGTCTGTTGCGTGTAGCATGGTAGCAGAAAAATCTCCGTCATATAAAAGCCTATAAAAATGAGAAGTTGGATATTTGGCAGGGTTTGAACCATCATGGACATAAAATTTCCCTTCGGTTCTCCCGTAATATGGCTTATATCTGTTATCTGACCACTCAAGTATATCACTTGCAGGGGTAACTCCGCCGCCCGCAGCATCTATTTTATAACGGTTATAGGAAACCGCCGAAAGAGTAATGTTTTCTCCTTGTTCCAGCCATACATCTGCGCCAGACAGCACAAGGTCTTTAATTGACCCTCCCCCGGTAATTATACCAAAATTGAATCCCCCATATTTATCTGCCCCATCTACGATATTTAAGAACCCTCGCACTTGGGCGGCGGTAAGTTCTTCGTGGCTGCCCGAACCGGCAGAAAGCCGTCCGATCATCCTCTGTGAAGCCATCGTAATATCCCCTCCGGGCGGGGTAGCCCATTGCCCCAAGCCGTTTAAAAACTGTACTGCGCTGTTAGGAAGAACTGGCATAAACCCAGCAAGTGAAGTAGTTGCAAGCGCATGTAATGAACCCCCGCCACGATTGCCATGCAGGGTGTCGTTCATGGCCGACCAGGAGGCCGTGCCGGAGGAACCGCCGTAGACGAGGAAGTTGTTGGAGGCGCCACCCGATGGGATGTGTTTGTAGCCCGCCGCCGTTGAGTGGGTAATGGTAGCCGCCCCTCCTATTACAGACCTTCCAGATGTAACGGCTATTGGGGCCGTTGCCCCCAGGGTGCCTTTGGTTAGGACGGGTTCATAAAATGCAGAATAATCCCCTGCCTGAGCAGTTATATCTCCTGTCCTGGTGAATACAGAGGTTACGCCCCCGGATATGCCGGAACCATCTATTGAAAAGTTTATCGTTGTCCCATCTTTAATATGAGATATGGTAATACCTCCATATCCCCTGAACACTACCGCATTTCCATTATCTACGGATGAATTTGTACCTCCGTACGCTCTGGTGTTCCAGCCATAGATATAGGAAGGGGGCTCGGCCCATTGCCCTAACCCATTCAGGAAGTAATCCTCATTGTTTGCCAAAACCGGCATAAATCCAGGAGACAAAGATGTAGCAACGGCATGAAGTGATCCTCCGCCCCTATTACCGTGCAAGGTGTCGGTCATCAACGACCAGGCGGCAGTTCCAGATGATCCACCATATATCAGTAAGTTATTGGTTGATCCGCTTGAAGGAATATGCTTATATCCGGCTGTATCAAGGTGTGTAATGGCCGCAACACCTCCAATTACCTGACGAGTTGCGCTTATTGAAATTGCACCAGAGGCAGTAAGATTGCCTTTGGTAAGCGTTGGCTCTGCCCCGATATTAGAGGCAGTTAAATTTCTTGTTGACCAATTCGTAGGATGGCCCAGAGAATCTATTGTCAAATTGCTGATAACCGTTGCCCCACTTAGGGTTGTTTTATTAACCCAGGCTTTTGACGGGTGGACGTATGCCTGACTTGCGGTCAAAAAGTCGTGTGTCCAGTTTGTCCAATTACTCCCATCAAAGCGTATTAGCTGTCCAGTTTGGGGGCTACTGATTGATATATCAAGATGATCACCAAGATAGTGATCGTATAATTCTGGATCAGGGATTTCAACTGTTGAGGCAATAACAATTTGTCGGCCTGTGCGGGTTATCGTGATGTTGCTACCCTCACGAAAAACCACATCGTCTCCAAAGAAAACATCTTCCCCCGTTGCTTCTCCATATTTCTTTAAAACCCAAGTAGCTTTAGTCCATTGCTTGTCTCCGGTTAATACGTACTGCTCTGGGGCGGTAGCAGGGAATGCGGGAAGAATGATCTTGCCATATTTTATGTGAGGCAGTGTTCTGCGAATATGTCCTGATACATGGCCTTCATCGGTAACACCAACCTGGGCAATAACCTCGAATCCTCCCAGGGGCTCACTTGGTTGGTTGAAGAATCCGGAAGGATGAGTGTATTTAAAAATGATAAGAGTCCATTCCTCATTGAAATGCCACAGGCCTGAGTTGTAAACGTATATTGTGTTGTTTTCCCCTTGTTCAGGGAGTTCTTCTACCCGGATTACCCGGGTGTTTGTTATTAATTCAGGCCTACCTGTGTAGGGGTTCATTCGGAAAAACTTACCAAAGTCTTGCTCTCTGGCAAGGGAATGGTCTTCTATTGAATCAACCTGGTGAAGTCGGGTATGAGATTTTTGGCTTACTGCGCCCCCCCCAATTTGAACAATGACTTCCTTGTCGTTTTCATCAAGCCCTTTCCCAAAGAGGACCCCATCCTTGACATTCCAGACAAACTCATTGAGGTCTATCATGGATGGTCGCGGAACCTTCCCTGGGATTTTTGAAAGCTTAATGGTTCTCTGGCTCATTTATTTATCAAATTCTTCGACCATGGCCGGATGATTTAACACATATCTGAACGAGGCAGAAAGCAGGTTGTCACTGTGGTGGTTCACGCTCAGGCTATTTTTGGTACATATGATGGGGACGGGGGCGGCCTGCCCACCTATTTTGTATGCCTGACGCGAGAAGATCAGCTGAGAAAGCCAGTTTAAAGTTTCCAGGTCAACAAAGCCGGTGTTGCATAACATTTCGGCAGACTCTGATGTGTCAGAGAGCAGATAGGAGGGAAGTTTGAATCCTGGAACGGGAACAAGCGGGGTGATATTCCTTTCTGAGGAATACTCCGTTTCTTTCACCCCTGTGGGGCAGAATGTGTCAAAGCCGCCCATGCAATTCAGCCAGATGAAGCTCTCGGGCTCCCGGGCAGAGAAGTCCACTTCGTAGCGAATGACTTTGCTTAAGGGTGATCCGGACCGAATCAGTTGCACATGGTATTCCAACACCGGATTATCAGGATCCTGTTGGATCTGTAAAGCCACCAAGCTTTTATACGAGGTCCTTATCTGGAACACATCCCCTAAGGTGGGGCTGGGAAGTGTTGCGATTACTGAGGACTGCGTGCTTCCATCGGCCAAATGGAGGGTTCTGACCAGGTCGATATCGCCTCCTTCCAGGTAGGCGCTATGGATGGCAAAACTGAGTCGCTCGGGTTGATCGGCATAACGCACCTTTATCCTGTCTGGCCGGGTGGTGAGGAAGCCCTGGCTGCTTTCAAGGTAGTTTTTAATGGAGGTGGTGCCAATCCCATAATTGAGTTTGGCGATGGCATCCGGGGTCATCCGGCCCTTTACGGCAGTAATTGTTACATGGTCGCTGTTGTTGTCTTTATCCGTAAAGGTCACCGTGAAGGTTTTGGACAGTCGCGAGGATCCAAAACTATCCAGGGTGACAATCTGAGAGGTCTCACCTATTTGTGTGAAGTTTGGAGTAATTGCCGCATCAAAAAATTCGCTCAACTCAAAATATGCTTTTCCGTCCAGGCTCGCATAGGCATGATCCTGCCCCACCTGTTGTGAGTCGCAATGGATGGTTGCTGTGATTTTATTCTCCGGTTCCAAGGCAGATCCGATATCCACCACAAACCAGGCCGGCATGCCGGAGAGAATAAAAGCGGGTGGATATTTAATAATGTTGACCATACAATCTAATCTTTGGACAAAAATCACCAGGAATGCCCCTCGGGGAAAGGACAAAACTACATTCTGGTCATCTTCTCGATATCCTCCACTTTTTGTTTGAATCGCATCAGGTCAGAATAGACCCATACGCCCCGGACCCCTTCCTGAAGAAGTCGCCCATTGATCTGATTCAGGGCTTTTATCTCCAGGTACAGGCTCTTTATAAGGTCTGTGTTGTCAGAAACAAATGGGGGTTGGCCGGTATGGGAGGATTGACCGCTTGGCTCAGGATACCGCCCAGATGCAAATTGGGGAACCCTCACCGAATAGATTGCATCCAGTAGGTGGGGGTAGTTTAACCGGATGTTCTTGGTGGTTGGGGCATCGACAATAAGTTCATCCCCCCGCTCGGCCACCAGGGATGGCCGGCTGTAGATTCCTGTGACGGGTTCGCCAGTATAGGTGGCATGATAGATTCTCCCATCGCTTGCTCCTTTAACGGGGTATCGCCCTTTGAAATACTGCGGAACGGGCTG
>Ga0334900_1001289_pt1 | contig 28099 bp, 21 predicted proteins | sample GraSluR3_MG_2_FD_207231 | JGI IMG/M metagenome (GOLD analysis project Ga0334900, IMG submission 207231) | Sludge microbial communities from methane-producing bioreactor in Wageningen University, Netherlands - Granular Sludge_31_08-R3 | ecosystem: Engineered > Bioreactor > Anaerobic >...
CTCAAGCTCTACTATTAAAGAACCTTTAGCTTTAAATCCTTCTGCAACAACTTTATCCAGATCTCCATCAGTGATACCAATTATGGGAACATTGAACCGATAGAGTATGTCTGCAGCAACCAGTGTGGTGTCATCACCTACTGTAACTACCATATCTGAATTTTTCAATCGGTAAATATCTTCAGCTGCATGGTTAAGGTATGAAACACTGAATTTATGGTTTGACTTGTGAGAGGTAAGTATTCTGGGCTTTACTTTGGATTTACGCAGTAAACCTGTTTTTACAATGGCTTTTTCAAGTTTCACCGCACCAAGCTTCTCGACTCCATGTTCTTTAAGTTCTCCTCCTATCAGTTGGGTTATCCTACCATTTTCAGCGATTATTGCAACCTCAGATGAAGTTGATTTTCCAATGACTATACCATTAACAAATATGTTCTCATCAGGAGATACACCAGCAATTTTCCGGCAGATACTTACATCAGACCCTTCAGTAGGTACTTCCTGGCAGGGATCTTCTTTAAACAAGTTTTCCTTAATCTTTTCTGGTAACACTGTTTTCAGACCCATTTTAATGGAAATATCCTCTGCCAATTCTTGAAGGTCCTCTCTCCAGGCAACTACACTCCCATCTTCTTCACCAGGCCTTTCCATCTGAATGAGGGGAGGTCGGCCCTTTGAGTTACTGTAAACTTTATATCCAAAAGCATGGCCAGTTACACTGGATTTACCATAGTTTATTATAAAAATAACATCACACTTTTCCTGATTGAATTTGTCCACTGATTGGCTGGGGAAAAGTTTTTGATGGATATCGATCCTATCTTCAAGATGTGCATCTATAACGGCGGTTCTGCCCATAGTACCACCTAATCTGGCCCTAACTGTACCATAATCTTCTAGGAAATCCAGAAACTTTCGGGCGTGACCAGAATCAACTATTTCTGGTCCGTGTACCACCACCCCTATCTTCATCTTTTTCATAGTTCTCACTTAGAATCAACGAGTTTAATATATTTATATATTTTATCTCCAAGTTCGGCAACTAATTCCAGAACAGTGACTAATTCCAGATCAATGTCTAATTCCAGAGCAGGTGACTAATTCTCGATCAAGTAATTAAGTAATGGATTTGATGTTAAAATAAGTGTTGCAAATTGGAGTTATTTAATTAAACCTCTTTAATCCCCATTTTTTAATTATTTTATTTATTTTATTTCCTGTTCCTAAAAAAAAGGGGTTATTTTTTGATTCTTTTACTGTAAACATTTGATCCGCAGATTTCACATTCATCCTCAGGGTAATTTGCAGGATATTTTTTTCTGCATCCTCTGCAGATTTTGATCCATCCATAGATCTCATTTATTCCCTGGGTTAAAACGCTCTTGTAAGGAATTTGCAGAATTTTCAAGATATTCTGTATAGAATAATCATCAGTAACCACTATAGGATCGTGTTTCTTTTTAAGGGTTAGTGCCAAGGCCACTAACTCTTTATCAACTTCAGATAATCTTAAAACATCTCCTGACTTTTCAATTTCATTTTGAATGGTGTTTAAGGAATCAGAATCTGGTTCTTCAATAAAGAGTGTGCCTTCTTTTAAAGCAGATTCAACAATCATTTGCGACTTTAAATCTTTTATTTCAGAAATAACTGCACTATTTGTGATGTTTATATGTTTTGAAGATATAAAACCCCCAATTATGCCTGAAGCATCCAGAACATATACTTTCTCTTTCATTATCTACACCTAATAATCCTGCATTTGATGGTTAATATATTAGTTGATGTTTATTTTATATTCTTATTTTTAAGGTATTTTGCCATCAATTAAGTGTTATGGCATTTAATAATTTAGGATAACTTATTTTTTATATTAAATGAATTTAAAATGGTTTTAATACATACCTACAACTCAGGGAAAATGTTTTTAAGTTCATAAAACAATAAATTAATTGTTGGGGGAAGGTAGCATTAGACTCCTTTCACAATTTTTCGCCCGCGAAAAACCGCCTCCGATTTGGACCTAATGCCCTTCCTACCACTGAGAAGGAAATAAAGTAAATAATACTCATTTTAATAAGAAACAGAGATATTTAACTCTGATTATAATAAAAATAACCTGTAGATTTAATATGCATTTTTTTAATAGATTTTTTTGGGTTTAATAGATAGTACGTGTAATTAAAATTTTGAAGGGATAATCATTTTATTTATTGCCTTTTCCATAACTATAGTAACTGCCATTAACATGATCATGGCGTGATCATATTATCCATATTGTTCAATCAGAATAAGCTATTTTAATTAGTCACCGGAGATGTTTTGACCATGAGCAGTGAAAGTATGAAAGAACATAAGAAACAGAGCCCTTCCAGAGTTAAGGTGGGAATTATCACTTTAAGTGACTCAAAATCCCAGTTGAAAGAGGAAGATCTTTCTGGTAAAATAATAAAAGAATCTCTAGAAGAGCAACATGAAATAGTATCTTATCAGATCATACCTGATGAAGGTGAGCTTCTTTTAAAGACTCTGGAGATGATGAAAGATAAGAAAGCTGAAGTTGTATTCAGTACTGGTGGGACTGGAATTGGCAAACGTGATATTACTATTGAAACCATTAAACCTCTTTTTGAAAAAGAATTAAATGGTTTCGGAGAAATATTCCGTTACGAATCCTATAAAGAGTTAGGAACTGGTGCCATACTTTCAAGAGCAACTGCAGGTGTGTGGCAGAACACGTTTTTAGTGGCTCTACCCGGTTCTCCCCACGCTGTGGAATTGGGAATGAAAATAATAAAACCAGAATTAGGTCATCTGGTAAAACACATGAAACATTAACAGTATTATGTTATTTAACCATAATGTCACATTAAAATCTGTTTTAGTCATTAATGGATGTTATTTGAAATAACAGGATAATTTTTACTATTTTCTTATTATTTAACATCACTAATGGATATCAGGGGTTCTAATAGTAATCCTTCTGTTTTGAACTTTTCCAAGGCACCTTCTTCCCTATCCACAACTACAAAAGCCCTTTCCACTTTACCACCATTATCAAGAATGGCATTGACTGCTTTTAATAAAGAATCCCCTGTGGTGGTAACATCTTCAACAACCACCACTCTATCTCCATCTTTTAGATCTCCTTCTATGAGTTTAGATGTGCCATAACCCTTCTGCGCCTTCCGAATCATGAGCATGGGAATACCTGATTGTAAAGCCACTGCAGTGGCAATGGGTACCGCCCCCAGGGCAGGTCCCGCTATTCTGTCAATTTTATCCTGATTTATCATGGAAGAGATGATTTTAGCCACCTGGAGGAGGATTTCAGGATCGGTGATTGCTTTTTTCATATCCACGTAGTAGTCACTTTCCTTACCTGATGAAAGGATGAATTTACCTAATTTTATGACCTGATTGGCCTTTAAAAGATTGATAAGCTGTTGTTTTTCCTGTTTAATCATCATTAAATCATTCCTAAGACTCTTTGATCTATGTAACCCTTACTATCAAGGCAATATATTGTTTACCGGCCTATTCTTTTACCATTACCAAACTTCAGGCCCTGCTGGCAGCGTTGACATATTCCACGTTGTGGTATGAAACATCTACTGCAAACCAGGTTCCCACAGAGGGAACAGGTGTACATTTTACCTGAACGACCACATATACTACAAATACCCCAAACTTCCAAAAATAACACCACTGATAGTTAATTAATTAGTTTTTGTTAATTTAGGATGTATTAATATATTGTACTTAAAAAATATGTTTAAGGTTTATGTTTAAGTAATTCAGACTAATAATAAATTTAAGGCCTTATATATTAATCTTAGACTTTATAAGGCCTTTTGAACTAATTTGGAATTATATAAATAGAGGGTTATAATTCGTAACTTGTTTTTTCTTCTCTGCTTTTAAGAAGTATTTTGTCCCCTATTTTCTTAACCATATCATAGGGTACGATGGTTTCCCCTTTAGATAATCCTAATCCTTCAGATATGCCGCCTTTTCCCACAATAAAGGCTCGAATTTCATTTCCCTCTAAATCCACTTCTACATCCTTTATTTTTCCAATTACTACTGCAGAACTATCTAAAACCTCTTTTCCCACTATTTCTTGTACGATTCTCATACTATCACCATGGTTTCAAGTGCTCCTAGGGCACCATCTTTCTATAACAGAAAACAACTTAAATAATTATATTTTTAATCATCATAAATTAAGTTCCAAGTTGTACTTATATTTTCAGGGATTAAACCCAATTTTGAAAAGAAAAATAAGTTATTTTAAAAAATCATTTAAAAATGGGTTAAATCACCAAAAACAAGCTCTTAAATTAATTTTTTAAAAAAATTAAAAAAATGGGGAAGAGGGAGTTTTATTAGTTTACTCCCTGAAAACATTTTTCAAGGTGTTCCTTGCTAGGTGCTTTGGTCAAGAGACTAACCACCACGGTCACCACAAAGGCAACAGGTAAAGCAATAACAATGGGGTCAACAGTTGGCCAAGGCACGGCTGTTGTAAGCACTGCTTGTCCAGTTAAAGCTTTAGCTATACTTAATGCTTCTGCTGATTTTTTATATTCGAACACCAGCCAGAACAGGCTAACAAGAGTTCCAACTACCAGCCCTGATATGGCACCGGCCTTGGTACATCCTTTCCAGAATAATGCAAATACGTACATGGAAAGGAAGGCCCCTGCAGTTATAGAAAACCATAGGGAGGTTCCCACCGCGATTATGTTGGTGGGTAAGATTAATCCCATGATAACTGCAAGGATCATCGCCAGTGCAATCCCTATCCTGGCTATGAATACTGAGGAGTCTCCTTTTATTTTGGTTAATGTTTCATAGACATCTCTTCCCAGTGCAGTTCCCTGTACATGTACCTGGGCACTGAGGGTGGACATGGCCGCTGATAAGAGGGCGATCATGAAAAGATATGCAAACCATAAAGGCATGGATGCAGAGATAAAAGCAGGTATTATTTTGTCTGCATTACCATCAACCACTTGTATAGCCAGTTGCCCCAACTTATCAAAGAAATATACATTGGATAAAGCCCCTACTACAAAGGCGGTTCCAGTCATCAGGCAGATGAATATTCCTCCAATTAAAACAGCTCTATTAAGTTCCTTGTTGGATTTTACAGTCATGAAACGTACCACTAGTTGTGGTTGGGATAAAACTCCTATTCCCACTCCCAGTATCAGTGTGCTGACCAATGTCCACCAGAAGGGACTTCCCAAAGCAGGCATGGATGTCCATCCCGTGAATCCTGTTGCCGTGGCAGTGGCTGTTGCTTGGGCTGGAACTATGTTTACCAGATTGGTAAGGGCTTGGTTGGCATCTGTAACCCCACCCATTATCCAGTATGTGGCTACTAAGAGAATGAACATTACTACGAACATTATGCTTCCCTGCAGGGCATCAGTGTACATCACACCTCTTATACCACCAAATATAACGTATAGAGCTACAATAACTGCTAAACCAATTAATGCCATGGTGTAATCAAGATTGAGTGTTGTTTCAACGAATCGTGCCATTCCAATTAGAACCACCGAAGCATACAGTGTCATCCCGAAAAAGATGATCAATCCACTGAAATATTGTATGAATTTACTGTCAAAACGTTTGGATAAAAATTCCGGGAAAGTAAGGGCTCCTAAGTTGTGTCCCATTTTCCGGGTACGTTTTCCAAAAAACACAAATGCTATAAATATACCAACCAGTATGTTCAGGAAGGTTAACCATAAAAGACCCATCCCATAAACACCAGATATACCACCAAAACCTACAATAGCTGCTGTGCTGATGAAAGTCGCCCCATAACTTAAAGCCATGATAAATGGATGGGTTTCCCTTCCAGCAACCATGTAATCATCCGCAGTTTTGGTTCGCTTCCAGGCCAGATATCCCACATAACCGGTTATCACTATATATATCAAAACTACAATACTTAATATAAGAAATTCATTCATTTAACCCACAACCTATCCTTTTTTATGAATTTATGGCCTAATGAAAGAATCTAAGCATCTTCTTCATCCCAAAGACCCAATTCTTTTTCTTGCATTTCCTTTTCTTTCTCGTGCCACTTTACTTCTTCTTTTATTTGTCCTTTTTCGTCTTCGCCGCCTTTATTCCAGTTCAAAATACCATAAACAACACATAAAAGAGTTACCAGAATGCATCCAATATACGCACCCCATATCCAGGGGTCATTTATTCCAAGTACCATTTTTTTCCACCTCCTTTACGTTTATTATTCACTTAAATTTATCATTATAATTAATGAACAAACTACTCTTTATATATTCTTATCGATTTATCCAACAAGTAGAACTTAAACTCACAATTAAATGATACCTGAATGAAATACCTTAATTTTACTCCCCATTTAAATCCTATTTTCTTTCTATAACTTCCTCCGTGATCAATCTTTCAATTGATGTGAAATAAAAAAGAGTAGATAAGATAAAACAAATTGGAATAAAAATGGAATTGTTGATTTTTTAATATGTTCAATACCCCACCCTTATCTAGTTGATATTAAGGATAGTGTTCTTAAGGAGTAAGTTCCATAAACTTCTTTTATGAGTCAGTTTAAGGTTAATTCCCATGGAGACAATAAGAAATTTGTGTCAACAGATTCTTTCCAGAAGATGAACCAGCTGCTTAAAAGTTTAAAACAAAGCAAAGGACATTTCGTAATTATTGTTGGAACTCCAGGCACTGGTAAATCAACAAACATATATCATAGTATAAATAATCTTGATTTAAATGTCTATGATGCTTTTTTATTTCTGGATGATGCGGGTGTGAGTAACAGCAAGGTTTTCCAGGTTTTTTGGGACACTTTGGGAAAAGATATGGGAACTCGAAACCATGATGAAATTTACCAGAAAGCATCTGAGTATGATTTTGTGTTGTTTGCTGATAAATTCTCTGACTCCCAACATATTAAAAAAGATAAAGTGGGAATGGGTTTATGGACTGAAAATAGGGGTTTTTCGACATTTCCTTTCTATTTTAGAATATTGTGGGAATACTTGAACCGGAGAACCGAATTAAAAAAAGTGAATATAGTTACACAGGCTGCGTGGATATTAAAGGTTCGGGGTATCCGTTATGATATCTTAACTGATTTTTCATTTATTTCCCGGACCCTGATGTTCTTTCTTAAACAATTCTTTGAGGTAGTTAGGATATCTTACTCTGAAGAAGAAATCATGAAAATTGTGAAAATTCACTTTCCTGCTCTTGAAGAAGAAGAGATTAAATATTATATTAAAAAATGTGGTCGTAGACCTCGTTTTATTTTTGAATCCATATCTCACAATGAGAAAAACAGGTGAAACTATAAATTTGTAGCATGCCAAAAAATTAATCATAAATACAAACAATAAATTATTTTGAAGTTAATTTAAAAAATCTGTGGATAATAGAGGTGATTATCATTGGTAGCTGAAATTTCATCAATAATTTTTAAAAGAGAAATAGAAGGAGATATAAAAAATTTAATAATACCTGAAGAATTTGTTAAAGATCATCATTACTCCAATGATAATCATCTTATGATTATCCTACGGGTTATTGGAACAGATTCAGAAAAGGTGTATGATTTCTTAAATGGAAGTGAAAAAGAGTCATTCCATATAGAGACTGTTGAAAAATCTACTGGAGAAAAAAAGTCTGATGATTACATATTAACTTCCATGTATTTAGATGAAGGCCCTCCTTTATCTGTAGATATAAATCAGGAACTTTTCATGGTTAGAGCTATATTGGACTTTAAAAAGAAGTAAAAAGTCTAAATTTTCCATTATTTTTTCATGATTTGAATTAAATTCCTATTTTTTTTGTTTATTCTTTTAAACGAATTTTTTTAAAACCAATCTGTTTTTAAATTATTTACTTAAAATTATTTCAAAATTATAATTTTAAAAAAAAGATAATGATTCCATTCAATGAATCACTTACAACCTAAACTAGGCTCTAACAAAGACTCTAGTTGGGGGGGTGGGTGATGATTTCATTCAATGGATCACTTACTCATGGATTAGTAACTTGTTCCCAATGGTTCAACCATGACGTTTGCAGGTAAACTACCATAATTATTGTATTCATTTAATACGCAACTGTATAGGTAAATCTGTGATTGGTAGCCGATTTGACCTAAACCTATGTAACCATAGGGTGGTGCTTGGTAGTTTTCTGCCATATATTGTCCTATTCTGTTAGCAAAGTCCACATAGGTAGTGGTTGTTATTATTCCGGTTTTTAGATTTTCGCTGCTACTAGCAGGCAGTGTGTAGCCACTGTTTACGGTCACGGTAGTGTTATTGGGTTTTCCATTGTTAATGTCATTAGTTGCGGTTACTGCTAAAAATAGGAATTGTGCCATGTTTATATTACTACTTCCCATAGTCACCGTACTGGGTAGTTTTTTATTGGTTTCAATGTAATTTTTAACTGTTTGCGCAGCAGTAAGTACCTGATCAACAGTGAAACTATACGAAGAAGGCTCATAAATAGGCATATTACCAGAACTCCACGCCTTAACCGTCATAGTATCCGGCAACTGCCCACTAACACCATAACCAGCCAACACACGACTGTAAAGATACACCTGAGACTGATAACTAATCTGCCCCAAACCAATCAAACCATAAGGCGGTGCCTTGTAGTTCTCAGCCATATACTGAGCTATCCTATTAGCAAAATCCACATAAGTACCCGTAGTCAACGCCCCAGTCTTCATACTCTCATAACTACTACCCGGCAACCCATAACTACTACTCACCGTCACAACAGTAGTATCAGGCTTTCCACTGTCAAGATCATTAGTAGCAGTTACTGCTAAAAATAGGAATTGCCCCATGTTAATACTACTACTTCCCATAGTCACCGTACTGGGCAATGCTTTATTAGCTTCAACATAAGCTTTAACTCTCTGCGCAGCATCAACAATCTGACTAACAGTAAAACTATACGAAGAAGGCTCATAAATAGGTATATTACCAGAACTCCACGCCTTAACCGTCATAGTATCCGGCAACTGCCCACTAACACCATAACCAACCAACACACGACTGTAAAGATACACCTGAGACTGATAACTAATCTGCCCCAAACCAATCAAACCATAAGCTGGTGCTTGGCTGCTTTCTGCTATGTATTGTGATATTCTATTAGCAAAATCCACATAAGTACCCGTAGTTAACGCCCCAGTCTTCAGATTTTCGTAACTGGTGCTGGGTAAACTATAACTACCTACCATTATGGAAGTAGTGGTTGGTTGCCCGTCTTTGAGTGCTGCAGTGGCCTTTGTAGCTAGATATAAGAATTGTGCCAGGTTTATGTTCTGTGTGCCTATGGTTACTGTGGTTGGTAGTTTTTTGTTGATTTCAATGTAAGTTTTGAGGTTATTGGCAGTTTCTAGGATTTGATCAATGGTGTAAGCTGTGGGTTCATTGATGGGTATGTTACTGGTGGTCCATGGTTTGACTGTCACAGCAGTAGGAAGTGCTCCAGTATCATTGTATATGCTTAAAATGCGGCTGAAAAGATAAACTTGTGACTGATATCCTATTTGTCCAAGACTAATATAGCCATAAGGTGGTGCTTGAAGGTTATCATTCATATAATCATTAATACGCCCAGCAAAATCAACATAATTTGCCAAGCTAAAACCACCCGAAGTTAATGATTCTTCACTAGCACCAGGGACTTTGTCATTTTTCATAAGAATAAGGGTATTTTCATTGTTGTTTAATTGGATGGTGGCTTGGACAGCTAAATGCAAAAATTGAGCCATATTCACCGGGACAAAACCAATCAAAATTGAGGATGGTAAAGTTTTAGATGTTTCAATGCTGGCTTTAACCATATTGGCTGCTGTAATGATCTCATTGATGCTGAAAGTTACTTCATTGTCAGAAATTATGTTACCAGTAGACCCTGCAATGTTTAAGGAAGTTGTTGCAGCTTGGATGGTGTTTCCATTGATGATGTTGGAGTTACTATTGTTTTCAATGTTTATTCCCACATCAGAGCCATTGATGTTGTTTCCATTGTTGATGTTGTTTTCACTTGAATTGTTGAGGTTTATTCCGTTCTGAACGTTGTTTTGTACTGTGTTATGACTGATTTGATTATTTTGACTGTTATCTATATTAATACCATTATTTTGGTTTTCACTGATTGTGTTATCAGATACAGTATTGTAATTGGAGTTTTCACCTATTTCTACCCCATTTTGGTTACTTGAGATGTTATTATCAGTTATGGTGGTATTGTTAGAGTTTTTAATGGTTACTCCTGTTTTTGTATTGCTGGTTACCTGGTTACTTCCTACATTCACATTTTTAGAGTTATTTACAGTTATTCCAGATGAACTTTGGGTTACAGTGTTGTTGTTTATGTAATGGTTGTTTCCTCCTTCACAATAGACTCCACTGGAAGTGCTGTTGTTGATCTGGTTTCCGAATACTATATTATCTTCAGTTTCGTTACCAAGGTAAACCCCGTCTTTGCTATCGGAAATTTGGTTAGAGTATACTACGTTATTATTTCCAGCAACAAGTACTCCCACTTGATTTCCAGTTATATTATTGTTGGCTATGGTACAACTGCTTGCTCCAGAAATTGCAACAGCTGAAGAAGATGAAGTGCCATTTAAAATGAATCCAATGATTACTGAACCACTTCCCTCACTGGTTATGTTAATTAGAGGATTTTGAGCATTGAGAGGGTTGATTATTGTGTTAACGCCACTTCCTATTAGATTTATTTCTTTATTAATTACAAGATTTTCATTGTAGATGCCTGAAGCCACATATATAGTTCCCCACGGATTTAAAGTGTTAATGGTTGTGGTTATTGTTTTCATAGGCCCAGTAGTTCCTCCCAGGAAGACCGGGCTGGTTCCATCCCATGAATCATTTCCAATATTCGCATCCACAAAAAGTTGGGTGATAAGCTGCCGGTCACTATTGTACCATGCATCGGCTGCAGCTTCATCATAAGCACTGGTTTCACTGACTGATGGGAATACCCCGTTCCAGTCTCCCACAAACGCTGCGTAACCATTGTCGTTTCTCCAAACTTCTACACCATTGTAAAGAGTGGAAGTGACAATTTTCTCAGTATTTTGATTATTAGCATCCTGAAAGTTACTGGCACCATTTAAAAAGTCGTAGATTATTTCCGCACCATTCCAGGCAGTGGCATAGTAATTGGCATCAGTACCATCGAACATCTGGGCAAAATTATAAATGGTTTCAATGGGATTGGCCACTTGATTCTCCCCCACCCATCCGGTGGAGAAACAGGTGTGAAGTAAAAATACAGGGATACCCAGTCTGAAAGGTGCTGTGAAAAGACTACCATTTCCTTCCTGCATATACCAATTCCCATCTGTATCATTTTCTACACCCCATATATAGCCATCAGCCCCTATCAGTGCAAAAGGAGGGTTTGCAGTGCCTCCAGCTCCATCGTAATTTCCTAATTTATAAGCTCCATGCCCATCATAGATAACAGCATCAGCACCATACATCCCCTTTAAGATGTTTTCTGTAGTGGCATTCTCACCATAATAATCCAGGACAGAATATCCATTTGCTCTGAGATCAGCAGCTAACTGACTTGTTTCCTGATAAGAAAGGGGGAAATCACCTGTAGAATTACCTATAATCAATATATGAGCTTCAGATAGCCCCATGCTTCCAGTTAGTGTAAAAAATAATGCTAACGATAAAAAAACCATTTTTAAATTAACTTGCCTGTTTATCAAACTTCACACCTCAATAACCTTAATTAATATTTTACATTAACCTTAATATATAATTGGTTCCATTTTGTGTGCTAAGTCATCAAATGGAAATCTGGAAATAATAAAAAAATGAAATAAAATGAAATGATCAATTGAAAAATAAAAAAAATAATAAATTCGGGGTAAGTTGGAATTTTTAAAGCTAGATAAACCCCATTCATAAAATTAAAATGAAATTACAAAAAATCCAATATTTTAGATTTCTATTCTGATGATTTCAAAATACTTCCCACTGAAAATTGTGGTTCCAGAACTGGTCAATGATTCAAACGTTTCAACTGATTGACCACCAGAACCAGCATCCATATTATTTCCTGATGCTCCCTGATTAGGGATTGTGTTATTGGTAGAAGCTCCTGGTGGCTGCATATTACTGTTATCAGTTCTATTATCTGAAGATCTACTAGTGGTAGGATTCATGTTTCCTGGAAATCCATTGGTGTTATTGGTTGTGTTGCCAGGATGCTGATTATCTTTACTCATTGTATTCTGAGCACTTTGTGATCCTTGATTGGCTGTGGGTATTTTATCCAGAGAGTAGGGTAGAATAGGTGGTCCATAAGGTAGTAGGAAACTCAAGTTATAATTGGTATTAAGGTTTGATCCTGCCATGTTACCCTGATTATTTCCATTAACTGCCATATTACCTGTTTTAGATCCTAATGTGCTTGAAATTTTGTTGGAATCTGCTGATGAAGCTGAGGAGGATGTTTGATTACCTTGGAAACTAATTAAGTATATGGTGCTATTCTGATATTCTCCCTGAAGTCCCTGGACATTCTCAACTACAGTGATATTATTATCGGTTCCCATATCACCTAAAACATATTCCACCCAGTATTTATTCTGGAGATCTGAAGTCACGATAACAATATTTTGACTGGAAACATTTGTGAAACTCTCTTTTACGTCCTGCAATTCATTGTATTCATCAGTAGTGATGGTAGGCCCTAAATTGTTGAAAGATCCTGAAGCAGTGTAATAACAGGAAAATGCAAAGATCATGGCCACTGCAATAATTATTAGATTGGTTGGTATTTTTCTGGAGGGGTATCTTGTCAGGAATTCCGTTTCAATGAATTTCAGTCCTAGGGGAACTAGAAGACCAATTGGTAAGAATGATATTAACAGGAATCTTGATTGGTACTGTGACGACGATGCAAATACTAAAACTGCCAGAACAGCTGCTAGTGTAATATAAACCCATGCCAGAAGAGTATTTCGATTTGTAGTTAATGAATTTGCGATAGCAGAATCTGCAATACTGATCTTTTCTTTCAATCCCCAATAGAGAATGATTATGGCTGATGCAACCCCTAATAGGTAAGGTAAACTACAGAAGATTAAACCTGAAACTTCATTACTCATTCCTCCTCCCATTTCCACATATGAAGAGTTGAAGAAAGATAACACCGTGTCATATTTGGTATACATGACTGGATATGCCAGGAACAGGACCAGGAAACAGACTACCACCCCCACACTTAATATCCCCAAAATTTTCAGGTCAAATAATGGTAGTTTACCAGTTTTGTATGTCTTTAGAATTATACTGAAGATCAATAGTCCAAAAAAAAGGGTAACTGCTAATGCTCCGGTGTAGATATGGGTTAACAGATTCACACCTAATAATAACACAGTTAAAGTTCCGTATTTCTTCCAATCTTTAATATCTTCGAACCATCGTATGGCAAAATAGAGGAATATGGAGAGAAAAAGAACACCTACCAGGTTTTGCATGTAATCACCGATGAGAGCAAAATAGTTGATGTTGATTGTTACCATAAAGGCGCTTAAGAGTGCAGGTATCCTGGATCCTACTTTTTTACCATTTTTTTCCTTAACATAGCATTCTGTAAGGAAAAATGCGGGAAATACCAGAAGCGAGCCCATAAATGCCATTCCTATTTTAACACCTAAAAAGGAGTTGCTGGATAAGGTTACAAAGGGAGCTAGCAAATAGTAAGCTAAGGGTGGATCATTACTCATGGGAAATCCATACTGCAATATATTGCGAACTTGAATATCGTAAAATGCACCGTCAATACCGTAAGAAAGAGGATAACGGGTTAAAACAAATAAATCAAGTATAAATGAAAAGAGGAAAATGACTATTAATAAGATAAGCCAGTACTTCTCTTTGAGAAATTTCATGATTCCAGTCTGGGATGATGAAATTCCAGTACTAGAAATTGTGATATCAACCATAATAACACCTAAAACAGTTTTATTTAACAGAATATTTTATTATTTTATGTATTCTTTCTAATGAACGAGTTTAGTCTAATTTTTGTCGATAACCCTTAATAGGTCCCATTACAACATCAATAATAAAGTAAGTTTGAGGGGCTCTAAGCTTTTTAAGCATTGAAGCGATTTTTTTTGAAAGTCCAAAACTATTACTTAGAGCCCTTCATAACCAATAAACTGGTTACCTTAATTGTTTTGTAGTGTATCCTTCAAATTTTTCAGATTTCATTAACTGTCCATAAGATCATGTTAGCTAGTAATTGTGGTTTTTGAGGATCTAGTTCAGGGTGAGATCCACTTAACAGAACTCTGCCTGAACCGTAGTTTTCTCCTACCATTGCATAATAATTCTGATAACCCGTTGAATTATCTGCATAGGTGGCAAAGGAGTAGATATCTGACCCCGTAGTGTACATGGCAGGGCCATTTTGGTGATACATGTTTAATGTTGATTCATCTGATAATTTATTTCCATATGATGTGGTTGAAAGGGTGAGTAAACCTTCATAACTCACATCAATAGTATTTACTTCAGGTGCGAGTCCCCATCCAGAATAGCTTCCCTCAACATTGTTTGATGCTGCATAAGCCCCGGCACATATACCCACATATCCGTTGCCCTGACTTATAAATTGTTTAATTGCATCACTATCAATGCTGTTACTGTTAACATAGGTTGCTGAATTCCCTCCGGGCATTATTAGAACATCATAGGAGGATAAAGTTTTGGAGTTAATTTCATTGGCAGTATCGTATTCAAAGTAGTAACCTGTAAGATTCATGTTATTGTTTTCATCCAAACAGGCCTTTATACCAGCTACACTTTCTTCCATGGTGTCATCTCCATTGAATATTAAAACTTTGACCACAGAAACCTCGTCAGATGCGTTTACAGTGATTTTGTTAGTATCAGTCTGATTTCCTACCACCAAAGTCACAGCAGTTAGAAGTAGGATTATAATTAATACTAATGAAAATATTACTTTTTTACTTATAAAAATCCCTTTTACTGTAATTCCTTTTATTTAAAACCCTCCGGCATTACCTATGCCTTTCGATGTTTTTTTTCTTAAATTACTAGATAAAAGTAGTTTTTCCCATATTTAACCGAAGTTTTACCAGTTCAGTACAGTCTAGACCCAAATCTCTCCCAGATCTTATCTCAAAATAAGAACCAAGTGAAATTAAATCAAGAGCACCACCAGTATAATGCTTGATTAAAAGATTAAATAGAGTAAATAGATTAAATTAAAAATAGTCAATTAAATAAATCTTTAAAATCAATTCTTAGAATATAAAAATCTTAAATGTGGAAAAAAATAAAAAAAAGATTAATCATATGGAAAAACCCCCAAATGATTAATTAAAATTTAATAATTGGAATTAATTGGTGTCAAATCTCATTATAAAGGGATTTAACTCTCAGAATAAATCATTTCCAACTAATTTTCAAAAGTGCAGATAGAGCAATCAACTGACATAGGTTGATAAGAAAGAGAGAATAATTATCTCCCTGTACTGCTCCAGAAGGATCGGGTGGGGGAATTGGTGCCAAGAATCCCATGGAAAGTATGTTCTGTATCAGCAAGAAAGTTCCGAATATCAGAAGACCTAGAGTATACTCTGATTTCCATTTACGATAATTCTTCCAGTATACTGAAAGTAAAACCACTATAATTGATATATTAGCCAGACCAACAGCCATACCAATGTACCTTAACATGTTATCCTCTCCTATCTCCAGATTACTACTTCTTTTCAGATTCTTTCCATATCTGCTTAAATGAGTCGAAGTTTTCCTCCATTATATTCGAAAGCATATAAACAGTACCATATTGACCTTCCCCACATGTAATCACAATATTGTTCTTAGCTAGAACATTTAAATGATGTTTAACAGTTTTATAATCTAAATCCAGGGCTTTAGCAAGTTGATTAGCATTGTATGGACGATCGTTGAGTTCATTGATAAGCCTGGCACGATTAATCCCACCTCTAGTCCCAGCTATCAGCCACCAAAGTAAGCCTTCCATATGTATCACGGTTCATTCCATTATCTTTTGATATGAAATCCTGAACAACATCATTCTATTTCCTAATCAATGGATTTATATCTATTTAAATCTAATGCATTTAAAACATAGTTTTAGAAATTCTCCAATATAAAAGATAAAAATAGAATTCAAATGAAGGTTTTAGTCACGTAAACGTGCTAAAAGACGTATTAACAGCTTAGTGGATGTAGAATATCCCTAAAATAGACCAATGTTCATTTTTTTTGTTGAAAATCCTATTTTATGTGGATGAACTCCACACATGAATATTACAGGGTTACACTAAAAAGAGAGATTGGAGATAGTAAATATTAATTTAAAAAATGGAAAATTGATTTAATGGAAAATTGATTTAAACTAGTAAAAAACTGATAAATAGAGAATCATAACATAAAAAAAGAATCCTAACATAAATACGGTGTTGAAATGGTTAAAAATAGGGGAACGTGTGAGAAAATAGAAGAGCAATTAAAAAATTCTAAGGCTATTCTTAATTCAATTTTGGAAGGTCCTGAAAATATAATTGCTTTTTCACTTGACCGCAACTATCAATATATATTCTTTAACCAGGCACATAAACAAACCATGAAAAATATTTGGGGCGTTGACATTGAAACTGGCAAAAACATGCTGGAATATATTTCTTACCCTGAAGATAAAGAAAAAGCTAAAATCAACTTTGACCGGGCATTATCTGGTGAAAATTTTATATTAATTGAAGAGTATGGGGAAGAGTCCCTTAGCCGGAATTACTGGGAAAACATTTATAATCCCGTGCAATCCGGAAGTGAAATAATAGGTCTAACTGTGTTCTGCATTGACATAACAGAACGCATAATAGCCGAAAAAAAGCTTAAAAAATCTCTTGAAGAAAAAGAAATGCTACTTAAAGAGATTCATCACCGGGTGAAAAATAATTTGATGGTTATCTCCAGCTTATTGAATCTCCAGTCACAGTACATCAATGACAAACAAGCTCTTGACATTTTCAGGGAAAGTCAGAATCGTGCCAAATCCATGGCACTGATCCATGAAAGATTATACCGCTCCACGGACCATAAAAAGATTGATTTTGGAGAATATATCCATACCCTGGCTAATGATCTTTTCCATACTTATGTAACTGATCCTAACCGGGTTAAGCTTAACATGGATGTGGAAGATGCAATGGTGGATATCAACACTATCGTGCCATTGGGGTTGATATTAAATGAACTGGTAACCAATTCCATGAAGCATGGTTTTGTAGGGGATGTGGAGGGGGAGATAAAAATTAGATTTCACCAAGAAGGTGATGAGTTTACATTAATAGTTGGTGACACCGGTGTGGGATTCCCAAAGGATCTGGACTTCAAAAATACATCCACTCTTGGTTTACAGTTAGTGACCAATTTAACAAACCAACTAGATGGTAATATAGAATTAAATAAAGAAAATGGAACGGAATTCAAGATAACATTTAAAGAACAATACAAATAAAAAAAAAAAAATGAGATTTTTTTAACCCCAAATACTCTAAATAATATCTCTTTTCTTTTTCCATTACTAAAAGTAGGTAAAAATGGTTATCTTAAAAATATGATAATCAGAGGGAGATAATTCTTAATAATCAGAAAGTGTGTCCGGGAATTGCCCAATAATATATCCAGATTAAATAGATTTATCAAACACTATCTTATTTACACATCTCAATTAATTCCAGGAATTACAACATAATCATAATTTAATAGGATTAATAATAATATTAATTATCTAAACAGATACGAATTAATTATCTAAACAGATAGGAATTAATAATTAAAAACTCCTAATTTACTGAAATTTCAAAGAGGGGTGTGTAATTGGGTGTATTTTAAAAAAATAAGAAGATTATCCCCATCAACTCTTCTGATAGTTCTGACTATATTAGCCATATCATTATTCTTAGTAGTGGGTCTGTTACCCTCATTTCTGTACAGAACTCTGGACATTGAATCATATCTAGTTTTCCACATGATTGCGGAGATTTTCAGTGTAATAGTTTCATTTTCTATTTTTGGTGTGGGGTACTTTACTTATAAACAATCAAAAAATAGTTATGCACTCTTTTTAAGTTGCGCATTTCTGGCTATCGGACTTATTGACCTGTTTCATGTGCTCAGCTTCCCTCAAATGCCAAATTTCATTACACCCAACAATAACGATAAATCCATTTCATTTTGGATAGCAGCACGTTTAATTTCAGCCGTGACTTTAGTTATAAGTGCCTATATCTATAAGAATTCTGCAAATCGCTGGCTGGAAAAAAAATATTTAATTCCCGCAGCTCTCTTCACATCTGCCATAGTATTTGTTTTGGTGATTTACCATCCGGAATATTTACCTCGTATGTTTATTGAAGGTAGTGGCCTTACTCTGACTAAGGTACTTTCAGAATACATTATTATAGGCTTATTTGTAGCTTCATTTATCCTGTACTGGAGACGCTTTAAAAAAACCGGAGAAAAATTCATAATTTTTATTTTAGCGGCAATTATTCTTTGCATATTCAGTGAACTCTCTTTCACCCTGTATCTGAGTGCTTTTGACACTTACAATATGCTGGGCCATATCTACAAGATCATCGCCTTTATAATGATATATATTGGGATATTCATCGTTACCATCCTACAGCCATACCATGATCTAGAATTAGAAATTGTAGAGCGTAAAAAGGCCGAAGATGAAATTCGTATGTTTATGAATGTGGTGGAGTCATCTAATGATGCTATTATAACCAAATCTTTAGATGGTACTGTTACCAGCTGGAATAAAGGAGCAGAGGAGATGTATGGTTATTCTGCTAAAGAAATCATTGGCAAGAATATTTCAATATTATCCCCGCCAAAACTTAAAAATGAAATACCTGATTTAATTGACAAAATTGAGCATGGCAAGAAAATTCAGCGTTATGAAACTTTGAGGTTAAAAAAGGATGGAAAATTGATTAACGCTTCTATAACTCTTTCTCCTGTTTTTGATATTTCAGGAAAAATGGTAAAAATTTCTATCATTGCCCGAGATGTGACTGATACTAAAATGGCAGAAAATAAGATAAAAAGAGCACTTAAAGAAAAAGAAGTACTACTCCGTGAAATTCATCATCGTGTGAACAACAACATGCAGATCATTCTCAGTCTCCTAAACCTTCAAACCCAATATGTGAAAACTGATGAAGCTTTGAAAATTTTGCAAGAAACACAAAACCGTGTTAAAGCCATGGCCACCATTCATGAGAACTTATATCAGTCTCATGATTTAACCACCATTAATTTTGCAGAATATATCCAAAGTCTTGTTAAGGGTATCTTTTTTTCATATCACATCAAAGAAGGCCAAATAGAACCAATAATTGAAATAGAAGATGTAATGTTAAATATTGAAACAGCTGTGCCCTGTGGCCTTATAATAAGTGAACTTGTTTCAAATAGTCTCAAACATGCATTTTCACCTGAACAAAAAGGAATTATTCGAATTTCACTCCATTCACAGAATAATACATTTACCTTGACCATCAGTGATAATGGAATCGGATTTCCCGATGATTTGGACTTTAAAAACACGAATTCGCTGGGTTTGCAACTTGTAAATAACTTAATTAATCAAATAGATGGAAATATCCAACTGAATAAAACTCATGGGACCGAATTCATAATTACATTTAAAGAATTAAAATACACTGAAAGAATATGATTTTATATATGATGTGGGAGGAAATAAGCCTTACAACTCTAAATGTTATATTGAAAGGCTTTAAAATCATTATTTATATTCCACATCTTTAAAGGTGATTTTAAATTCTGTTCCCTGATTATTATCAAGGGTTATTTCACCATCAATTTGTGAAACTAAATTATTCACCAGTTGCAGGCCAAGTGAATCTGTATTCCGGAAGTCCAAACCTTCAGGGAATCCCACACCAGTATCACTTACTATAAGAATAAAATTATCTTCCTGTTTATGGAATTCAATGTCAATTTCACCTTCTTTACCCTCGGGGAATGCGTATTTCATAGAATTGGTAACCAGTTCATTTAGAATCAAACCCAATGGAACGGTGGTGTTTATGTCCACCATGACATTTTCCAAGTTCATGTTGAGCTTAATCCTGCTGGGATCAGTTACATAGGTGTGGAAAAGATCATTAGCCAGAGTATGGATATATTCACCGAAATCTATCTTTTTAAGATCTGTAGATCGGTATAAACGTTCATGAATCAGTGCCATAGATTTGGCACGATTCTGACTTTCCCTGAAAATGTCAAGAGATTCTTTATCTTTGATATACTGGGATTGAAGGTTTAACAAGCTGGAAATAACCATCAAGTTATTCTTAACCCGATGATGAATCTCTTTAAGCAACATTTCTTTTTCTTCAAGAGATTCTTTAAGCTTTTCTTCGGTTATTTTGCGATCGGTAATATCCTGGACAGTTCCATAAATATATGCCCCTTCACTTTCAGTTGTTGGGATTACTCTAATTTGGATTGCCACATAACGTGTCATCCCATCCCTGCGGACAATCCTGTGCTCAAATTCCGTGCCAAAAGGAGGTTCGCGAGTTTCAAGAGATTTTTTCATCTTTTTTGCAATGAACTGAGCATCTTCAGGGTGCACATATTCCTTTATATAATATTCTACTGGCATGGAATAACCACCTTCCGTTTCTGCGGTTGTGCCTAGTATAGCATAGAATTTGTCATTGAATGTAAACATCTGTTTCCAGGGATCAAGTTCCCAGTTAGCCAGGTTCGCCAGATCCATAGCATTGGACAGGCGCATTCGACTTAATTTCAGCTCATTTTCGGCTTTTTTACGCTCAGTTATATCTCTTCCCATTATCAAAACCATTTTTTGGCCTTTAATTTCAATAGGGAATGCTGTTGTTTCAGCAGATATTATAGTGCCATCTTTCTTTCTGATTCGCCATTCCATTGGTTCCAGGTCTTTACCTTGAGCAAATTGGGCCAGGGCATTAGCTAGTCGAAGGCTGTCCTTTTCATTAACCAGATTCAACTCGAAAACAGTTTTATTAAGAAATCCTTCCTTTTTGTAACCTATAAAACCTTCTACAGCTTTGTTACCATCTAAAATTTTTCCTTCAAAGTTACTAATAAAATAGGGGTCGGGAGCATATTCAAATAATATTTTTAGTCGTTTTTCGTTCTCTTTTATGGTTTCTTCAGCCTTTTGCTTGCCCACAACCTTCCAAACTCCATCCATCAAAAGTTGGAGTTGTAAAACATCTGTTTCCGTGTAATCTGCAGCTTTGTTAGCAACAGCTACCACAGCAACGATTTTATCACCACTGAAAACTGGGATAGTCATGTATTTGTAGATTGCTGAATGGCCTTCAGGATAACCTCTTTTAAGAGGATTAGGTGCTTGAAAGTCATTTAAAATGATTGGTTTTCTCTGACGAACCGGTTCTGTCCAGATACCTGTTTCTTCAAGTTTGAAAACTGTCGGCAGGGGGGTGATGCTGCAATCCTTCATCACTTCACGAGACCATGTATTTAATATGAACAGCTCTTTATCTTCATAATAATGAGCAATATAACCTAGTTTGCTTTCTGTTAACTTGATTGCCTCTTCAAGGGCATAATCAAGGAATTCCTTCACAGACTCTCCCTTATATTGCAGTATCCGTACTAAACTCTTCAACCTACTTTGATTTTTTTCAAGTTCTTCTTCGTATTGCTTTATTTCAGTTAAATCATCATAAACTGCAACTACATCTCCTGATGGAAGTTTATAAACGTAATTTTCTCTCCATCCCCAGATTCTCTCATCCTGATAAATAGAAACTGGAAGTTTTTCTGGTTTTCCAGTTCTCCAAACCCTCTGAAAAACTTCAAAAAGCCCAAACTCCACAACACCTGGAAAGACCTCAGTAACTTCACTACCAATAATATCTTCCCTTTTTATTTTTTCAATTCTCTCTGCTGCTTTGTTGAAATCTTTAAATATGAAATTTGAGCCGTTATCAACTACATTATAAACAGCCACAGCACTTTTACTGTTTTCAAATATGGCTCTGTATTCTGCTTCACTTTCTCTAAGAGCTTCTTCTACTTTTTGTCGTTCTGTTAAATCACGGATAATGGATGTGAAATAGGTTTCCACTCCTGATTTCCAATCTGAAATTGACATTTCACAGGGAAATTCAGTTCCATCCTTTTTTAATCCATCAGCCACAGTAGTTCTCCCAGTTCTGTGCTTTTCACCGGATTTGATTCGTTTCATTCCCTCCAAATGCCCCTTTTTATGTTTTTTGGGAATGAGAATAGATATTGGTTTACCCATAAGCTCAGAAGCAGAATAACCGAAAAGTTCCAGAAGACTGTGATTGAAAAAAGTGATAATACCCTTGGAATCCACAGTGATAATAGCATCTATAGCAGACTCAGTAACAGCACGGAATTTTTCTTCACTTTGTTTGAGCTTTTCCGCAGCCTTTTGGCCTTCGGTTATGTCTTCAACCATCTCAATAGCTGCAACAACATTACCATCTTCATCCTTTATAGGTGAAGAAACTATTCGATAGTTTATAATTTCATCACCCATAGGAGTATCAGTTACAGATTCATGAACATTTCCATCCTCTAAAGTCTTAAAAGTTGGGCAATAAGTACAGATGTCTTCTCTAGGTGGAACATTAAATGCTTGGTAACAGATCGGCTTTTTTGAGACATCTATATGAGGAAACCATTCTTTCATCTGGTCATTCAAGTCCAAAATTTGCATTTTTGGACTTATGAAAGCTATACCAACCCCAATATCTTCAAAAAGAGTCCTATATTGCTCTCTAGCAGATATTAAATCATTTTCAACCTTTTTTCGTTCTGTGATGTCACGAACGTAACTTAAAACAAGTGGTTTATTTTTATATTCAATAATTCTGGAATGTATCTCCACAGGCATCTGGGAACCATCTTTTCTGAAATGGGCGGCTTCAAAAATAGATCCTCCTTTTTCCATCAAATCTTTAATTCGTGGTTTAATGAGCTTTTCATATTTTGGAACATCCAGATCATGAAGATTCATCCCCATTAACTCTTTTTTAGTGTAACCACGTGTTTTATAGGCAGCTTCATTCACATATACAAAATTTCCATCAAAATCATGCAAAAATACAGAATCAGTAGCTGAATCAAGAAGTTGCACCATAAGTTCTGACTTTTCTAACTGAAGCTCTTCATCAGCCAGTTGATACTCTAACTCAGCAATTCTTTTTTTCAGTGCATTCAACTTATTCGGAAGATCTTCTTGGTTTGAATCTTTCAATAATAACCCCCCAAAAGTATTTTTTCAATAACTAAATCCTTTTTACGTACTTTAACTCCTTAAACGTGATTTTAAATTCTGTGCCATGGCTTCTGTTAAGGGTGATTTCACCGTCAATTTGATCAATTAAATTGTTTACAAGTTGAAGGCCCAATGTGTTTGTGTTTTTAAAATTAATATCCTCAGGGAATCCGATTCCATTATCACTTATTAATAGTTCATATTTGCCATCACATCTTTGGAGCGATACTTGAATTTCCCCTTCTTCATCATCAGGGAATGCGTGTTTTAAACTGTTTGAGACCAGTTCACTGATTATCAGCCCACAGGGAACTGCTGTCTCGATATTCAACATGATGTCTTCAATTTCAATTTTAGGATTGATTTGGCCTTTTTTGGTGGTGTGTGAATAAAAGAGGCCCTGGACTAGGCTCTGAATATAGTTCTTAAAATTAATCTTAGTTAAATCCTCAGATAAGTATAATTTCTCATAGATAGTAGCCATAGCCTTAACTCGATCTTGGCTTTCATGCAGAACCTTCACAGTTTCATCAGATGTAACAAATTGGGTCTGCAGATTAAAAGGCTGGAAATAATTTGCATGTTATTTTTTACTCGATGATGAATCTCACTGAGAAGAGCCTCTTTTTCTTCAAGAGATTTTTTTACTTCATCTTCTGCCTTTTTTCTATCGGTAATATCCACTCTAATACCCAACATACGGGTTGCCCTTCCATCGGGGTCGCGCTCGATACCGAACCCAGCAACATGCACCCACCTATAGGTACCATCAGCATGGCGTAAACGTGCTTCATATTCATATGAATTGAAATTCTGGACGAGCACATTATCGATTTTTTCTTTAACCATATCCCGATCATCAGGGTGGACTCTTTCTAACCATTTTGCACGGTCTCCGGGGCCGGATTGGGGTTCATATCCTAGCATAGAGTAATATATGTCGGATGCATACCACTCATCATTTTTCACATTCCAATCCCAAAGTCCAATATGGGTTGCCTCCAAGGTAAGGCGCATACGCTCCTCAGAATCTTTTAAAGCCTTTTCAACTTCCATTAGCTCAGTTATATCACGGATGTACCATACCCTACCATAATAATTGCCACTTTCAGATAATAAGGGTGAAGAGTATCTATCAAATATTCTCCCATCCTTAAACTCAAATTGATCTCTACTTTTCTCATTTTTATGGGCCTTTAAATATTCCATAACTTCAAAAAAGCTTTCAGGATCTTTTAAATCATCAATACTATATTCAATTAACTTTTTATCATCTTTAAAATCTAAAATGTTTTGAGGAATACTCAAAATTTCCCCAAAACGCTTGTTAAATAAAATTATTTTCTCATTTTCATCCACAACCAAAATACCATCAATTGTAGACTCCAACTGGGCCTCCAAAAGAGTATTCTTGAATAAGAGTTCTGCACTTTCATGTCGTAAAGATTCTTTGGTATTTTCTAAATCTTCTTGTTTCCGTAAAGACATGACTCCAAATGCTAAATTCCCTGCTAATTCTTCCATAAGCCAAATTTCATCCTGACTTATGGCATTGGGTTTTCCAGAATAAATTAAAAGCACTCCAAAGCTTTGACCTTTTTTATCTTTAAGAGGCAGGGCAATACCTGATCTGTAACCCCTTTTTAGGGCACTTTCACGCCAAGGAGCCATTAAGGGATCGGTTTTAAAATCTTGAACATATACTAATTCACCACTACGAATAACCATTCCTGCAGGTCCTTGTCCTCTTTCTCTGTCTTCGGACCAGCTAAGTTTGGCGTTTGCAATATATCCATTATCATAACCAGCGTAAGCAACAGGAAGTATGGTTTTGGCTTCGTCATATTCCGCATATCCCACCCAAGCCATGCGGTATCCTGCTTCATCACAAATGATACGGCAGATATCTTCAAGCAAAGTCTGTTCATCAACTGCCCTTAACATAGCTTGATTACAGTTACTGATGGCACGTAATTTGCGATTCAAACTTTCTTGTTTACTTTCTGCACGTTTACGTTCAGTGATATCAGAAAATAGTATCATAACTGCTTGTTGACCTTTCCAAACAGTTTTTGCACCTGTTAATTCAATTGGAACTGTAGTTCCATCTTTTCGTACTATTCTGGTTGCATAAGTTGAGTGTGAAGTTTTCCCAGTGATCCTTGCCTTAAATCTCCCCATAACTTTCTCAATTTCTTCAGGATATACTAAATCAGCAATACTCTTTTCAAGTAATTCTTTAGTTGTGTATCCAGTTATTTCAGCAGCCATCTGGTTGGCATATACATAAATTTCATCATCTGCTGCGATAAGGATGCCTTCACTGGCGTTTTCAGCAATGGCCCTAAAGTTTTCTTCACTTTCCCTTAACTTTGTCTCCTGATCAGATTTGAAAAGTGCGAAGTCTATGGCACATTTAAGTTCAATAAGATCATATGGTTTGATTAAATACCCATATGGTTGTGTTAATTTTGCTTTTTGGACTGTTAGTTCTTCAGAATGAGCTGTTAAATATATAACTGGTATATTGAGATTTTTAATTTCCGAAGCCACCTCAATACCATTCTACTGGCCCTTTAAAACTATGTCCATTAAAATAAGATCTGGCATTAACTCTAATGCTTTAGTAACTGCTTCTTCCCCTCTACTGGCCACATAAGGAACTGAATAACCAAAAGACTCCAGGGTCTTTTTGATATCCAAAGCCTCAATGGCATCATCCTCCACTAGAAGGATTTTAATATCAACCATACAACTTCCCTGAATTACTATGTTTGAAATTATATTTGTTTTTAATGTTATTGGTAACTGTCCAGTTCATTACTTACATTAACTATGTGAATGTAGTTTTCATAGGTCAAAATAAGGATAAGGATAATTTTAGGAAAATGTCAGCTTACATTCAATCCAACATGGTGAAGTAGCCTTCCTTACAGAAAAGTGGATCTATATTACTAAAGACTAGAAGTTATATCATCAAAAATGGGAACAACGAGAACAAACACAATGTTTGGCAGTTGGGAAATGATATCAACACTAAAAACCTACATAGTAGGTAGCTATACAATTCATGATAATAATTCCATGGTTTGCTATTGCTTTTTTCTCTTTTTTCGTGCTAAATCCTCAGCTTTAAGAGATGTTTCATGCAATCGTTCATCAATCCATATAAAAGCACCTAAATAGTTCCAGACTATTCCAATACCCCAGAAAACGATTGGAAAAACAACCCATAAAAATGTGGGTGTGAATACTATATTTATTATTATCGAAACCACATTTACTAGCATATAAATAGTTAAATGTAAAAAAAAGCTTTTTTTACGTTGTTTTGTGTATACTTCAAAGTATGCATTCTTATATTCTTCTAGAGTAATTCCTTCAGACATCATACTCCCTCAAAAATCACAATATATAGTTAATTTCTACTTTATGGCATCTTCTACCTTGGCTGTGATTATCTGTGCTAGTTCCGTGCATACCAGATCGATATTAGGTTCTATGTAACTCATTCTAATATAATGATGGGTTTTTTGGAGTTTTTCAATGGCTTCGGGTATGTCCACTAGACTGTGGGAACTACGGTCCATGAATCCTGTACCACCAACAAAGATTACCTTCTCTGCTCCATGCTTTAGAATTTTTTCTAAAGCATCTTCCAGGGTTGGAGATACAAATTCAAGGTTGCCAATTTCAAAGTTTGCATAACCACCCGTTTCTATTATGTATTCTTTCAGGATAGAAGTATCATGTGACAATGGATCATTTAATTATCCATTATCATCATCTTAAATAATATAATATCATTCAGAAATACTTGATTACTTAATTTACCTTCAAATTGTGTGTTTAGAATTTAAGGTTTGAAAGGAGATTAAACAATATTTCTAGAATCAAATAAGAATTTTAAACAAATTAATTCAATTTAACTTAGCTAAAATGAGTTATAATTCAGCTATGCTCAACAATAGTTTATAAAAATCTTCCGGAAGGTCGGCCATAGGCACATGAGAAGATGGTAGTTCAAAATAGGTCCATTCACCTTTTGTAGCATCTATCTTTTCTTTTGCAAAACGAGTAACCCGGATAAACTCACTCTTTGTACAGCGGATATAGATTTTTTTAATCCCTTCGATTCTTTTTGGGTGGTACTGCAGTTTTTCCACATAGGGTGGATTCGGATCAGGTAAAGCTGCTGCATACTCCTCTGGTGAATATACCTTATTCAAAACATCAATCAGGGATTGTCCAGGATCAGGCAATCCAGAATCAAGATAGACTAAAAGACGAATTCTCTCTGGTATCAAGTCTGCAACACCAGTGATGATGAATCCACCATAGCTGTGCCCCACCAGAATAATATCCTGCAAATCATTATCCTCGATCACCGCACAGATCTGCTGGATATGATCGGTTAAGTTGCTTGTAAATTCATCTGAGAGTGTTGGTGCAAAAACATGGTGCCCTGCGGACTTAAGAACCTTAACAGTCCCTTTCCAGTAACTGGCACCAATATAACCATCTTCTGTGGAAATTTTTTGTCCAGATAGTTTATTCCAGGTCTCAGTTGACATGTTACCACCCTGAACAAGAACATATATTGCCATTTTAAAAACAC
>Ga0334900_1001293_pt1 | contig 28021 bp, 22 predicted proteins | sample GraSluR3_MG_2_FD_207231 | JGI IMG/M metagenome (GOLD analysis project Ga0334900, IMG submission 207231) | Sludge microbial communities from methane-producing bioreactor in Wageningen University, Netherlands - Granular Sludge_31_08-R3 | ecosystem: Engineered > Bioreactor > Anaerobic >...
CGAGCGGACGGTGCCGTCGACCTTCTCCCGCTTGTCGGAATCGCCCGTTTGTCGGGGGCGGGCGAGGGCTCGGGCCGATCGACGGAAGCCCCTCGTTGGCAATTCTGCCAAACGGCGTGGCATTGCGGTGTCGATCGTGGTATGTATGGAGCTTTCGGCGATCGGCGCGGCGAGCCGACCCCCCGCCCGTCCTGAACCCTACCCACAGGAGAGCGAAGTCATGACACGGTTGCTTACGATGGTTCTCTTGGCCGCGGTCTTGAGCGGACTGCCGGCCCCGCCGGTCGAAGCGGGAGTGGGCGACGACGCCTTTGCCAAGGGGCGAGAACTGCTGTCCCAAGGCGATTTCCCGAAGGCACTCGATTCGTTCGCGGCGGCGGCCCGGGCCGATCGCAATAACCGGCAGTATCTGCGCGAATACGCCCTGCTGCGCCGGGTGGTCGAACTGCGCCGCCAACTCGAGGCGGAGAACGACCCGCAACGCTGGGCCTACATCGCCCGATCGTTGCACGCCTACTACGTGGGCGAGGGCCTCTACGACGAAGCCCTGGCCCTGAATCGGCGCATGCATGCGCGGCTGAAAGACGCGTCGTCGGCCATCCTCCTGGCCGAGACGGCCCTGGCCGTCAACGACCCGGCCGAGGCGGCCGACGTGCTCGGCGGCCTCGCGCCCGACCAGTCGACGCCGACTGTGCAAGCACTGCTCGGAGTGGCCTTGGCGAGGATGGGCCTGGGCGACGAGGCCCGCCAACTGGCGGCGGAGCTTTCGCTGCCCGACAACCCGGGCCCTCGCACGCTGTACACGGCCGCCCGGCTCCGCGCGATGACGAGCGATCCCGAGGCGGCGGTCGGTCTTCTGATCCGCTGCTTCGAATCGACCCCGCCCAGCATTCTCGCCGGCTACAAGACGCACGCCCAGCGGTGCCCCGATTTCGCCTCCCTGGCCTCGACGGGCGCGCTGGCCGAGGCCCTGGCCACCGCGTCGAGGGTGCCCGAATCGGAGTGCAGCGGGGGCACGAGCTGCGCGGGCTGCCCCATGCGAGCGAAGTGTGCCTCCGGTCCGAGGCAATGATTCGGCATGACTCGGACCCGGCGCGTCGTACAACTCGGATTCCTGGCCCTCACGCTCGTTGGCGTCTTCGTCGTTCAGGGGAACGCCGAGAGGTGGTGCCCGTTCGGCGGGGTCGAGGCCCTTTACACCTACGCCACCGAAGGCAACATGACGTGCTCGCTGGGCACGTCGAACTTCTTCATCCTCGGCGGCGTGCTGTTGGGGGCCCTCCTGGTCCGCCGCGCGTTTTGCGGCTACGCTTGCCCGATCGGCACGATCAGCGAATGGCTGGGCGTCGCGGCACGGCGCCTGCGACTGCCGCAAGCGCCCGTGCCGTACCGCCTCGACCGCGTGCTGGCCGGGGCGAAGTACGTCGTGCTCGCGGTCATTCTCGTCGCGACCTGGCGGGCCGGCGAGCTGCTCTTCCGCGGATACGATCCCTGCTACGCCCTGATCAGCCGGCACGGGGCCGACATCACCGCGTGGGCCTACGTGGCGGCCGGCGCCGTGGCGGTCGCATCGCTGGCGACGGCCTTGCCCTTCTGCCGCTGGTTCTGCCCGCTGGCCGCCGTGCTCAACCCGTTCTCGCGGTTCGGTCTGACGCGGATCAAGCGCGAGGCCGCCTCGTGCACCGAGTGCGGACGGTGCTCGAGGGCCTGTCCGATGGTCATCCCGGTCGAGCAGGTCGAGCAGGTGACCGCCGCACGATGCATCGCCTGCATGACCTGCGTCGAGACGTGCCCGAAACGGGAGTCGGGGGCGCTGGCCTGGGGACCGGCCGATTGGATGGGGCGCCGATGGCATCCGACTTTCGCGGTGGTCTTGTTGCTGGCGTGCACGGGCGCGGCCGTGTCGGCGGCGTACCTGTTTCCGCTGCCCTCGTACGTGAAGAGCCGCCCAGGCACGCCGCCCGAGGAAGTCGCCGCGGTCTCGCTGATCGTGGAGAACCTGACCTGCCGCGGGCGGGCGAATCTGCTCTTCTGGTACCTCGACCGCGACGACGTCGACCACGTGCCCGGCTGGTTCCGGCTCGAGGCGTGGCCCAGCCCCGGGCCGGCCGAGGTCCGCGTCGTCTACGATCCCGCAAGGACCGACGAACGGGCCGTCAAGCGGGCGATCACCGAATGGTACTACGACGACCTCCAGGGACGTTGGCGCGAGTCGCCCTTTCGCATCCAGGGTTACGATCCGCTCGACGACGCGCGAGACAACTCGTAGCGGGCTGCCCCGGCCGACTGGAGCGCACGCTTCCGCGCGGTCGCTGCTGGAGTTCACGCTGTTGGAGTTCACGCTTTCGCGTGTCTTCACACAGCCTGAAGGCTGAACTCCAGCACCAGCCTGAAGGCTGAACTCCAGCACCAGGGTCAGGTCGGCGTCGAGCAGTTCGGCCGCGCTGGTTTACTCTCCCCGCAGCGCCGCCAGCAGAGGGGCCTGCAATACCGCACGCACGGCAGTCAGGCCGGCGGACAGGCCCGCGAGCATGACCACCAGCAGGGTGACGGCCAACGATCGCCAGGGGATCGACGCGCCGCCGCCGAACAGGTGGGGAAGCACGGCGACCAGGGCGGCCAGCACGCCGCACCCCAGGCCGACGGCCAACAGCAGGCCGTTTTCGGCCGTCACGAGCCAGGCCAAGGCCCGGCGGCGGAAGCCCGTGGCACGCATCAGGGCCAACTCGCGGCGGCGCTCGAACACGCTGCGCAACTGGACCGCCGCCAGCCCGAACGTCCCCAGCAGCAGGCCCAATCCGCCCAGGCTCTGGAACGTCGAGAGATAGGTGTTCTGCACGACCAGAAATCGCGCCAGCCGGGCCCCGCTCGTCTCGGTCGACAGGCCGAAATCGCCCAGGCCGCGCTCCAAGACGCGCCGGACGTCGGCCACCTGGTCGCGCGGGGCCTCGATGAGAAAGAAACGATACCCGCTCACGTCGGGAAAGTGCCTCAACAGCGACGTCTCGCTCAGCAGCAGATCGCCCTGAAAAACGCTGCCCGGCAGCACGCCCACCGCGCGGAGACGCACGGTCCGGCCGCGGTCGTCGATCATGTCGATCGTCGGGTTGCCCCGGCTCAGATGCAGCGAGTAGGTCGCCCCGGCCGCGTCGAGCACCATCGGCACCAGGGGCACGCCGTCGCGGTCTTGGCCCAGGTCGCGCTCGAGCAGGCGCCAGGGATTCTCGCGCTCGGCCTCGGAACACGCGACCCACGGCTCGAACGCGAATCCGCCCCGCTCGATGAGCGGCTCGGGCACGCCCAGCAGGCGAGGCTCCTGCGGTTTGTAAAGGTTCACGCAACTCGCCTCGTCGCCCGATCGCACGCGAAGCGAATAGACGGTCGCCGTCTCGAGCCGCGACTGCTCGTCGGGCGCGAACCCCAGGTCGAATCGCCCCTCAGGTGTGTTGAGATCGGCGTGGATCGGCTGGTCGCTCTCGGCCACCAGGGCGAAGCCGCCGTTGCCGCTGTCGCGCTTCGGGGTCTGATCGGTCGGGTCGACGTGGAAGGCGCTGATCGACACGATGAGGAAGCAGGCCGAGGCCACCAGGCCGATCGTCAAGGTGCTGCGGCCCGGGTTGCGCGCGAGATTGCGCACTCCCAGGCGCAGCAAGTTGCCTCGCCCCACGGCCACGGCCGATCCGACGGTGCCCGCCCGAAGGCGGACCCAGGTCAGCGACAGCAGGGCGATCAACGTCAGCGCCCCGGCCCCGAAGAACAGTCCGGCCTGGGTCTGCTCCTCGACCAAGGCAGCCGCGATCGCTAAGAGCACGGCCCCAGCCAGGGCCATCCAGCCGATCGACCGGGCCCAGCGCGATCGGCCGGCGACGGCCGGGCTCTCGTCGCCCACCTGGCTGGCCAAGAGACGGGTCGCCGCGGTGCGGCGCGTATGCCAGACGGCCCAGACGATCGCGCCCAACGCGGCCAGCACGCCGCTCGAGTACCCGATCAGATAGGTTGCCGGGTTGCCCGCATGAAGCCGCAGGAAGGGCGTGCCCACGGCCGCCAGCCACCAGTGCTCCGAGGTGAGCGCGGCGAGCATCAGGGCGGCATAGGCGACCCCGGCCGCGATTCCCACGAGGCTTCCGGCCGCGGCCACCACGAGCCCTTCGCCGGCCAGCAGGCCCAGGACCCGGCGGCGTCCGAGCCCCACGGCCAGCAGGATGCCGATCTGGTTGGCCCGGCCGTCGATCCCCAGCCGAAACAGCAGCGCGACCAGCATCACGGCCGCCGCAATGAGGAAAAAGCTGAACCCGACGAACAACCCGCTGAACGAGGTGGCCCCTTGCGAAGCGACGAGCCCCTGGCGTTTGACCGGCTGGAACACGAATCCCATGGCCGACGGCGCGATGCGCAGCCTCGCTTCGACCTGCTCGGCCGTCGTGTCCGAGCCCGGTTTCACCCGGAACGAAGTCGTTTGGCCGAAGCGGCTTGCCCACAAGCGCCGGCCGGCCGATAGCGGGAGGAAGGCTTTGGGGGTCGCGCCGTGCTCTTCCCAGTACTGTTCGTCCCGGGCGCGGATGCGGTCGCGATGGAACGGCTGGAACGGCGGCTCCCAGTCGGCGATCGCCTCGGCGTCGGTCACGCCCGGCACTTCGGGCGTGAAGCCCGGGTCGGCGGCCGGGCCCGTCAATCGCGCCACGGCGGCCAGCCGGAACGTGGCGGTTCGCTCCTCGGGACGACCGTGCGTGGTCTCGGGCTCGAAGTAGGCCAGCCGGATCGTCGCCCCGGGCTGCACGCCCAGGTCGTCGGCCGCCCACGCATTCAGCACGATCTCGTCGTCGGCCGGCGGCGCGATCGGCTCGCCGTCGAGCCCGACGAACGGCCCCAGCGGCGGCTCCGCGACGAAATCGACCGCCGCCACGGTCGAATAGGGTATTTCCTTTCCCTCCGACCCGATCGTGTTCGCCAGATAGGTCAGGACGGGCTGCACCTCGAACCCGGCCAGCGATTCGAGCACGTCGCGCTCGGCGGCCGGGTCGAAGAGCATCCGATCGGTGGTCACGTCGACATAGCCGGGTTCGCGCCGCTCGACGCGAATCCCGTAGTCGTCGGCCGTGGGGCGGAGGATCCACGCAAGCGGGTCTTCGCCTTCGGCGGGCGGCTCGCGATCGGGACGGGGCCCGGCCGCCAGAATCGCGTTGACCCGGCCCTCGGGCCAAAGCCGCCGCCCGGCGCCGAGCGACACGTAGGCGTTCAGCGGTTGCTGCTGGCTGGGATGGAGCCCGAACCGGCCCAAGCCCTCGGCCGGAATCACGGCCGAGACGCTGAGCACGTGGCTTCGCACCGTGCCCTGCTTGGGGGCCAGCAGGCTCTCGGTGGGCACCGTGCGGACCTCCGGCAGGCGCACGATCACCCGATCGCCGACCTCGACGCGATCGGCTCCGCCCTCGTCCGAGGTCGCAAGCCGCTCGGCCAGGGGCTCGTTCAACACGATCTCGCCCGGCCCGGGAAGCGACTCGGGCCGGCCCGCCCCCAGGCTCCAGAATCGCTCGTCGCAGCCGATCAGGTTGACCCGGTTGGCTCGGGCGGGCCGCCCGTCGCCGCCTGAGTCGGGCGTCCATTCGAGGCTCGCGCGGAGCAGCACGGCGGGCACCGCCTCGACGAAATGCTTCTGGTACTCCGGATCGGCCGAAAGCTCGTCGGCCAGCTCTTCGCGGAAGAACCGGTCGGTCACGAGCGCTTCGTCGACCCGGCCCAGCCGGTCGAGCGTCAGATCGCGCAGGCTGCCCCGCATCGAGTCGCCCACCAGCAGCGCCCCCGTGAGAACCGCCGTCCCCACTGCCGCCCCGCACGCCACGGCCGCGTGCACCCGCCAATGGTAGACGAGCGACGCCACGATGAGTCGCGAGGTCGACATTGGCTGTTTGTGGCTCATGTCGAGCACCTCAAGGAGGACCAAGCGGATCGTGAATCACCATCGCCATTTCGCGCCTTCGCGGCTTCGCGTGAGTCAAGGTCTCGCGCGAAGCCGCGAAGGACGCGAAGCAGAAGGTGGAGACAAGGCAGGACGGGCGACGTGCGGCCCGATCGCGAGTACAACGATTTCCGCCACATCCACAGCACCAACTGCCGACGCTTTCGTTCATTATATCCGCCCAGGCCAGCGCCCCGGGGCGCGGCGGCCCTACTGCCAATCCGTATGTGGGAGGTGATACGGTCAAACGTCGGTCGGAACCGAGGTTTCGAGGGCGTCAAGCGGATCGTGAATCACCATCGCCATTTCGCGCCTTCGCGCCTTCGCGTGAGTCAAGGTCTCGCGCGAAGCCGCGAAGGACGCGAGTGCCTCGGCTCGGTCGGATGCCTACTTCAACACGACCGTCCCGCCCTCCTCGAGGCGCCAGCTTTCGGCCAGCGTGCCTTCCCAGAGACGCCAGACTTGGTCTTCGCTACGGTAGACGGCCAGGTTGAAGGGGATCTTGAGGCCGGGCTTGGGGTCGATGCCGAGCGACTCGAAGGGCAGCGACCATTCGCTGCGCCAGCCGCCCCGTGTTTTGCCGTAGGGTTTCGCTACGAAGCCCACCGCTTCGCCGAGCCGGCGGGCCGCGTCGGCCGGGGCGCCGGCGTCGGGGACGCTCTCGACGGTGCCGTCGGGAAAGCCGCGCATCACGAACGTCACCGGGCGGCCGTCGGGCGCGTTGCCCGATATGCTGACCTCGGCCCCGTCGTCCTCGCCCAAGACCTTGCCCGTGCCGAGCGTGCTCACGTCGAAGGTCACGACGTTCAGCGCCACGTACAGGCACTGGTCGTCGTAGGCCAGCTCGGCGAACACGGGGGCGCCGCTAGCGGGCCAGCGGGTCGGGTCGCGGTCCAAGCGCAGCAGCGACCCGGGCCATTCGTCGGAGCCGATCTCGCCGTCCAGCGCGGGCGGCTCGGCGACGCGCACCGCGGCGGCCGACCAGGTCATGCGCTTGGGCGGATCGGCGGCGGGCATGGCGTCGTCGATCGTGAAGGCCCGGGCCCGCCCCTCCTTGCCCAACCCGCCCCGGTAGAGGACGTTGTCGTTCCACACCCGGATGGCGTTCGGCTGGGAGATCGTGATCTTGCCCGGCGCGAACAGCGTGTTCCGCTCGAAGGTGCAGCCGGCCGATCGGCCGAAGGTCAGCGACATGTCGCCGTCGGCGATGAAGACGTTGTCGCGGATGATCGTATTGCGCGCGATGTGGTTGTGGGAGGGCCGGTCGACGCCCACGGCGACGTTGCGCTCGACGATGCAGTCGAGGGCGCCCTCGTCGAGGTAGTAGGCCGACGCGCCGTATCCCTCGCCGACCTTCTGGACGTCGCGGACCACGTTGCCGCGGAGGACGGCGCGGCGCATGCCGCCGTAGATGGCCGCGCCGTCCTGCATTTCGCGCATGACCCGGTAGATGAGGTTCTCTTCGATCCGCAGGTTTTCGCCTCCGCCGGCGATCCCGCTGTAGGGCGCGTCGTGGATCTCGTTGCGGTACAGGTGCAGCCCCTTCTCGTCGACGGCGGCCGAACTGTAGGCGGGAAGAGCGATCGCGCTGGGGTAGTATTTCCCGACGTCGTGGATGTGGCAGCGCGCGACGAGCGAGGTGCGGCCACCCACCTTGATGCCGCAGGCGCCGGCCTGGTGCACGTGGCACTCGACGATGCGGCAATCGGCCAGTTGGTTGGCGAGGATGCCCTGGCCGCCGACGCAGCCCACGTCGAGCCGTTCGAGCGTGCACTGGCGGGCCCAGTCGAGCCGCAGGGCGCCGTCGAAAGCGTAGGCGCCGAACCCGCCGGCCTTCAGCGGCGTGGTCGTCGCCCGCAGGGCAAGACCCCGAATCGTCACGTTCTCGACCGGTTTCTCCCTGGTTCCGACGACCGAGACGATCCGCTCGAGGCGGGGCGCGACGATGCGGGCCCGGGCCATGTCTTCCTCGGCGAGCGGCCAGTAGACCAGGGCGCCGGCGTTGCGGTCGAGATACCATTGACCGGGCCGGGCCATGCCCTCGCGCGTGTTGAAGATGACGTACTTCTTCACGCCGAACGCGCCCGGCGGCGACTTGGCGGGCGTCGAGAAGATCAGGGCGTGGCGCTGGCGGTCGTTGGCGGCGACGCCCACCATCGATTCGTCCCACATGTGGTACACCCGAACCTCGGCGTTGTCGACCGCGAGCGCCGCCGGCACGTCGCTCGGGTCGTAGAGCATCGTGGTCAGCTCTTCCTCGGTGGGCTTGCGTTCCCAGCCGCCCCCGACCGACGAAAGCCAGCGAACGTCGAACTCGCTCTTGTGGAGGAACGTGCCCGACTCGGGCAGCCGGGCGCGCTCGGCCAGACGCCCGTCGACCATCAGGGCGCGAAAGTCCCAATCGCCCTCTTTGACCCCGGGCAGTTCGGCTGACCAAAGACGGTCGCCGTCGCGTTTCCAGCCCGTCACGACCCGGCCGCCGTGGAGCGTCGCCTGGCCCCCTTCGCCCGCCTCGATCGTCAGCCCGTTGTCGCGTGCGTCGAGCGCGAACGTGGCCGACAGGAAATAGTCGCCGGGCATGACGACGATGCGGTGGGGCCCCTCCTCGGCCCGACGCGCGGCGTCGCGGGCCGCCTCGAGCGTGGCCAGGGGCTGTTGTTCCGTCCCGGGATTGGCGTCGTCTCCGTTCGGGGCCACGACAAAGGTCGCCCCGTCGGCAACCGCGGCAATGGCGGCCAAGACGGCGAGTATGCGAAGCAGCTTGCACATGGATAGGTTCCTTTCTGAGGCGAGTCGCGTGGCGTGGCCAAGCACGCCGGTCGGATGACGATTTCGAGGCGGGACGTTGGGCGCTGCGCTCGTCTCCCCGTACCGGTCGCTCAACGATCGCCCGCCGTTGCCTCGAGCACCAAGACCTCGAACGGCTCCAGCTTGAAGGCGTGGCGCGCGTCGGCCTTGAGGCGGAGCACCGGCAGCCGATCGGCACGGGGCCAGCGGCTTCGAATCTCGAACGCGCGCGGGGCGCCGGCGGGCAACTCGAAGGCCGATTCGAGGTCGAGGGCCATCTCGGCAGGAGCTTCGCCTGGGTTCCGCAACACGAGGATGCCCTTGCGGGGCGACCACGACGCGTAGCCGTAGGGTTGCCCGTCGCCCGGATCGCCGCCGATCCAGTGGACATCGACCAGCACGTCGGCGTTCTCGCGCGACCACTTCGCTGCCTCGGCCAGCGCGTCCCATGCCTCGGGCTTCATCATCTTGGGGGTGACGTAAAGCTCCAAAAGCTGCGTGCCCGAGCCGAAGGCCATGCGGATCTCGTCGACCAGGTCGGCGACGTCGGGCGCCATGCGCGCGGCCGTGCCGAGTTGGGCGTAGCAGACGGTGACGGTCATCAGCGAGTTGATCGGATAGAGCGGTGCCCGCCGCACGATCATCCGGTAGGTGATCATGTCGCGGTAGGTGATCCACTGCTGGCGCACCGTGCCCGCCCCGTGGGCGTTCCAGTCGTGGCCGTTGCGCCACACCGAGTCGCCGAACCAGAGCCAGTAGGGCGAGGGCCACGTGCCCGTGGTGATGCTCAGATACACGTCGGGGCGCAGGGCGCGAAGCTCGGTCGTCAGGCGAAGCAGGGCCTCGACGTCGGGCGCGAACTGCTCGCCCGCCCCCGACGAATCGATGCCCCGGGCGATGCCGTCGAACTTGAAGTAGTTCGCGCCGTATCGGCGGATCATCTCGGCGCAGATGTCGCGATAGCGGGCGTAATACTTCGGCCCCGCCAGCGAGAACCCCCGGGAATTCGTCTCGAAGCCCTGGGTCTTGCCGTACTCGAGGCGTTTCGCCTTGCGCGCGCCGTAGCCGCCCCAGGGCGAGAACCACGTGCCCACGGCCGAGCCGTACTTCTCGGCGGCCCGCCGCAACGGCTCGAATCCGTTGGGGAACCCGGAATGAAATCCCCAAAGCGTCTCGGGATCGTCCCAGCCGTCGTCGAACACGAAGCTGTCGATCGCGACGCCGCGTCGCTCGACCAGCTCGCGGCCGAAGGTCTCGATGACGTCGAGGCACTGCCGCTCGTCCATGAGCCGATCGGGCCAGGCGATGTCCCACCACGAGTTGTAATGCAGGAAGAGGCGATAAGGCCGGGGGCGTTCCCGCTCGACGTAGCATTGAAAGGCCCGCCGCAACTGGCCGGCCGGGGCCACACCGATGACGGCCGTCCGCGTCCACGACTGCCCCGGTCGCAGCGGCTCGAAGCACCGGGCCGAGCCGATGACCCGGCCTTGGTCGACGCGGTTGTCGGCCAGGGGATGCTCGCAGGCAAAGAAGAAGCGGCCCGCCACGACGGGCGACCCGTCGACCGCGCCCGCCACCTCGGCCCCGGGCGCGACGAGGCCCAACAGGTCGACCTCCTCGACGCGAACCGCCTCGGTTTCGGCTCGAAGAGTCAACTGCTGGCCCATGTAGCCCGCCCCATCGCGGATCGTCGCCTGCCAGTCGGCGTGCAGGCGACCGTCGGCGGAAGCCAAGGCGAGGCTCGCCCTCCAACCGGCGGATCGCCGGGCGACGGGCAGCGACTCGGGCTGGGCCTCGATGCGTTCGAGAACCACGTTGCCCGCGGGCACCAGGGCGCATTGGCCCACGGTTCCGTCGTCGGCCTTCGTCTTGACGGCGATCCGACCCGGTCCGGCGCGAGCGGCGTCCTCCGACGTCCGATCGACGACCTCGACAAGCCTCCACCCCCCGGGGTCGAGTTCCCAGGCGGCGGCAACGACGTTGTTCGCCAGAACCAGGCGGTTCCCGTCAAGCGTCGCGACCGCCTTGCCCGGGTCGGGACCGGGGAACTCGATCGCCTCGGAACGGGCCCAGGCCGGCAAGGCAACGGCCATGGCCAGCACCATGCGGCAGGTCATCGAAGGTCTCCTGTTTCGAGTGGGCCGCGCCGGGCCATGGTAAACCGTACGCGGGGCACGTTTCCAACGTGCCCACAACCCGAAGGCACGTTGGAAACGTGCCCCACAAGAGGCGCGGAAGTTCCGGTCCAACACTCCTAAAGGCGCGATCGTTTCGGCGGCTCGATGGGAGTATAGTGGCGCCGAATTCAGCCGTCAAACGTCGCGACACGGGCCCTTGCGGCGCCCCAGGTTCGCGGGTGCGCGGTCGCTCGCGGTACGCCGGCCGCGCTCTCCCCGGCCGGCGGAGCAGTCGTCGGGCGTCGACGTTGCGGTGCAATGGACGCACCGCTCTTCCGGGGCACGAATGAGAATTGGACCGGCCGACACCGCCCAATTACAATAGGTGGCACGAGTACCAATCGGGCCGCCATCGGACTTTTCCAGCCGATCGCGGTCGGCCTTTGCGCCGAGGCGGCTCCGCGACCGACCCCCTACAGCCCTGAAGAGGAACGCCATGACGACGCGGCGGCCATCCGTCCTTTCGATGCGAAACCTGTGCTATGTCGCCTTGATCGTCGCGACGCTTTTGCCCGGCCTGGCCCTTGGCGACGGGCCCGAATCGGAATCGAAAGCCCCCGCCGACAAGCCGGCGGCAGAGAAGGCCGATGCGAACGCCCCCGAGGAGGAACCGGCTGCCGACGCCCCCAAGCCCGCCGAGGAGAAGCCGGCCGCGAAGAAGCCCGAACCGAAGCCCGCCGAGGAGAAGCCGGCCGCCGAAAAGCCCGAACCGAAGCCCGCCGAGGAAGAGCCGGCCGCGAAGAAGCCCGAACCCAAGCCCGCCGAGGAGAAGCCGGCCGCCGAAAAGCCCGAGCTCAAGCCAGAGGCTCCCGAAGCCAAGGCCGAGGCCCCCGAGCCGACGCCGGTTGAGGTCGACCTGTCGTTGATGGGCGAGTTCGTGGGCACGGTGGCGACCGACCGAGACCGGTTTGAGCAGATCGGCCTTCAGGTCCGGTGCACGGGCAACGGCACGTTCGAGGCGGCGCAGCATCTGGGCGGGTTGCCCAAGCAGCCCGGCCAGGAGCCGCCGACCATGCTCGTCGGCAGGCGGAACGGCGACTTCCTGGTGCTTTCCGGCGGACCCTGGGCCGTGTTCGTCGAGCCCGAGCGCTGTTTTCTCATCGACCGCGATGCCAGGCGGGTCGGCCGACTCGACCGCGTTCGGCGCGAAAGCCCGACGATGGGCGCCAAGCCGCCCGAAGGGGCGATGGTCCTGTTCGACGGCAGCGGCACCGAGCACTTCACCGTGGCCGAGGTTACCGACGACGGCCTGTTGAAGGAGGGCGCCGCCGTCAACCCGCTGTTCCACGACTTCAATCTCCACGCCGAGTTCCTCGTTCCCTACATGCCGACCGGGAGGGGGCAGGGCCGGGGCAACAGCGGCTTCTACCTGCAATCGCGCTATGAGGTGCAGGTGCTCGACTCCTTCGCCCTGATCCCCCGGCACGACGATTGCGGCGCCCTGTACAAGTTCCGCGCGCCCGACGTGAACATGTCCTTCCCGCCCTTGGTGTGGCAGACCTACGACATCAGGTTCACCTCGCCCAGGTGGAACGCCGACGGGACCAAGCGCAAGAACGCCCGCATCACCGTCTGGCACAACGGCGTGAAGATCCACGACAACGTCGAACTGCCCGACAAGACCGGGTCGGGTAGCATCGAGGAGCCGGTGCTGTTGCCGATCCGCATCCAGGACCACGGCGACCCGGTGCGATTCCGCAACGTGTGGATCATCGACCGCGGCGACGCTCCGCCGGTTCGGTTTCCTCCCCGGCCCGAACGCGCGCGCGACGGCAAACGCCGCTGATCGCCCGGGCTCCGCGAAGCCACCGGTGTCGCGAAGATCGTAGCCGTGCCAGGGCCGGCGGCGCGCGGCCCTTTGTTGGAATTCAGCCTTCAGGCTGTCTTCTCCCTCGCCCCGCGCCCAGGCTGGAGTTCCACGGCTTGACGCTTTCGGGCCGCACGAAGGAGCCGCCGAAGGCCGGTTGACGCGAGTTGACGCGCCGGCTCGAATGGATCCAAGCGATGAAGACACGCGGAAGCGTGAACTCCAACGGGTGCGGATGGGCCACGCTCTGGGTAGGCGCCTGCCGCCTGGAGTTGCCGGCGTCGTTTGTTCGTCGATCTTCCAGCGATTGCCTCGTCACTGCCCTCGCTCAAACGCCTTGACCCGATGGAACCTCACCCCCCCGACGACAGCCTGATGCAGTCCGTCGCTCGGGGGGATCTGCCGGCCTTCGAGCAACTCGTCTTGCGCCACCAGGATTCGGTCTGGCGGACGGCGTATCGAATGCTCGGCTGTCGCCAGAGTGCCGAGGACGTGGCGCAGGAAGCGTTTTTGCGGGTCTTTGAAGCCCGAGAGCGCTACCGGCCGACCGCGGCGTTTCGGACTTATCTCTACCGGATCGTCGTGCGGCTTTGCGTCGATCACCTGCGCAAGGGGCGTCCCCTGGCGGCGGGCGATCTCGCGCCGGCCGACGATGGGCCGTCGCCCGAACACTGGGCCGCCCAGCGGGAGCAAGCCGTGGCGGTCGAGCAGGCGATCGGCCGGCTGCCCTCAAGGCATCGCGCGGCGGTGGTGCTGCGGTACTACGAGGGGCTCAGCGGCCGGGAAATTGCCGCGGTCATGGATACGAGCGTCAAGGCGGTCGAGCGTCTACTGGCCCGGGCGAGGGGGATGCTCGAAGCGCGGCTTCGCGATTTTCTGGTCGAGTAAGAGAGTTTTTCGCGGGGGTTTTCGTTCTTTCCCTCGTTCATTCAAGTAGGAAAGGGGGAACGGTCATGCACTGCCGTGAGGTCCGACGCAATCTGGATCGCTTTGCGAGGCAAGAGGTTGCCCCCGCCGAGCGCGATCGGATCGAGGCCCATTTGGAGTCGTGCGCGGCATGCCGTGCGTCGCTGGCACGGCTTCGGCGCCTGGAGGGCATGCTCGCCGCCTTGCCGGCCCCCCCCGTTCCCGAGGGGTTGGCGGCCCGAGTTGTGGCCCGGGCGAACCAGCAGCAGGCGGCGGCCGCGGCGCGACCGATCGTTGCGATGCACGCGGAGCAATCGGTGTGGACTCGGATTCGTGCCACCGGCGCGACTTGCGCCGCCGTGGCGGCGGGGCTCATGCTCGGGTTGCTGCTCGGCCGCGCGACGTGGCAATCGGGGCCCGCGCGCCCCGCACGGCAGGTGGCCGACATGCTGGCCTCGACCGGGTTCGAGTACGTGACGGAACCGGGCGGCGATTCGCTGGCCGAGGCGTATCTGCAACTGACGACCGCCCCCGACCGTTGAGGAGCTTCGATCATGTGGAAGACGGCGAAACCGTACCTGATCGTCGCTTCGGCGACGTTGAACGTGGCCTTCGTTGCCATGTGGATTGCCCACGCGGCCCCTTCGGGCGCGCTTCCCGAGGACGACGGCCACGGGGGGCCGGAGCCGGTCGTCTGGTGCCCGTTGCATCGCGAGTTGGGGGTGACGCAGGAGCAGTGGAGCGAAATCGAGCCGCGTCTGCGGGCGTTTCAGGCTGACGCGGGAGAGATTCGCCAACAGATCGACGCGATCCGCATGGAAGTCATCGACCTGATTGCCGCCGAAGAGCCCGACCTCGACGCGATTTTTGCGAAACAGGACGAGATTCTGGCCACAAAGCGGCAGATGCAGCGACTCGTGGTCGAGCATCTGCTCGCCGAGAAGAGGGTGCTCACGCCCGAGCAGCAGCGGCAGCTTTTCGCGATGCTGCGCGATCGGAGCGGATGCCCCGCCGATCCGCCCATGTCGGGTCGGCCGGGGCGGGGGCTCGGCCGGACGTTCCGGGGCCGCGATGAGGGTTAGTCGCCGCGGAGACACAAGTTCGTCGAGTCGTTGTGAAGCAGGCGTCGCGCCTGCCGCCGAAAAGGCAGCCGAGACCTGCTCGAACAGGGGTAGCTGCGATTCACCAAGCGAGAGGCACGATGAGCATCGATCGCACCGGTACCGTGGACGACGATCGCCACGCGGCGGGCGTGCGGACCGCGCGCGGCGACCGAGCCGCCGACGCCGCGAGATCGCATTCCGTCCCTACGCGTTCGACGGCCGAAGCGTTTCCGCGTCCGCTGCGCCGAAATCGTCGCAGGCCGAAGCGACGGCTCGTGCCGTTGCTGCTCCTGGTCGCGGTCGTGGGCGGCCCCGTCGCGTGGTGGTGGTACGCGAATCGCTCGTCCGGCGCAACGGAATCGCCCCGTTCGACCGCGACCGTGGCCCGGCACGATTTCTCCTCCTCGGTGCTTGCCACGGGGGCGATTCGAGCGCAGGTCGGGGCGGAGGTTCGGGTCGGTGCGCGCATCTCCGGCAAAGTGGAACGGCTTTACGCCAACATCGGCGATCCGGTGGTCAAGGGGCAGGTCGTCGCTGAAATCGAGAAGGCCGATCTCGAGGCCCTGGTCGCCCAGCGCCGAGCCGAATTGGATTTGGCCGAGGCCAAGCTCGCCGCCGTCGCGTCGCTGCTCCCGAAGGAGATCGAAAAGGCCCGGCTCGACCTGGAGGAATGCCAGGCGACGCACACGTTGGCCGAAAAGGCGCTGGGACGCGCCCGCCGGCTTCGCGAAACGGATGCCGTGTCGCTGGACGACTTGGACCAGGCCGAGGAGCGGCATGGCGTGTCGACGGCCCGGCTCGCGTCGGCGCGCAAGGCGCTGGAACTGGCCGAGACTCGCTACGCCGAGGATTTGCGCCAGGCGAGGGCCGAGGTTGCCCGCGCCGCCTCGGCCGTGGAGAACGCCGAAGTGCAGCTCTCGTACGCCACGATCACGGCCCCCATCGACGGCGTGATCGCGTCGGTTTCGACCGAAGAGGGCGAAACCGTGGCGGCCGGCATGCAGGCTCCCACGTTCGTCACGATCATCGATCTCGACCGTTTGCAGGTCGACGCGTACGTCGACGAGGTCGACATCGGCAAGGTGAAGGTCGGCCAGCGCGCCGCGTTCACCGTCGACGCCTTTCCCGCGATGGAGTTCGAGGGCAAGGTGTCGGCCATCTATCCCAAGGCGATCATCCAGGACAACGTGGTCAATTACGACGTGGTGATCGACGTCGAGACGCCCTACGAGGGGCTGCTGCGGCCCGAGATGACCGCCAGCGTGACCATCTTCCTCGAAAAGCGGGAGGGCGTCCTGGCCGTTCCCGCCGGGGCGGTTCAGAGGGAGCGGGGCCGAACGGTCGTCTACGTGCTCGCGGAAGGCCGCGCCGAGCCTCGCGAGATCAAGGTGGGTTGGCGCGACGGCGAGTGGATCGAAGTGGCTGCCGGCCTCGAGGAGGGCGAAACCCTGCTGCGCGACGCCCGGGGCCGCGAACAACCAAAGGACCAGGAGTTGCCATGATCGAGCTGGAAGGCATCGAAAAAACCTACGAGAGCGGGAGCGTCACGACGCCCGTGCTGCGGGGCGTCTCGTTCCGCGTCGAGCCGGGAGAGTACGTGGCCATCATGGGCGCGTCGGGCACGGGCAAGTCGACGCTGATGAACGTCCTCGGCTGTCTCGACAAGCCCACCGCCGGCCGGTATCGCCTCGACGGCGTCGACGTGGTCGAGCTCGACGACGACGAGCTTTCCCATTTGCGGAACGACAAGATCGGGTTCGTCTTCCAGCAGTTCCACCTGCTTCAGCGGACGACGGCGCTGAAGAACGTCATGCTGCCGCTGATCTACGCCGGCGAGTTTCCCGACGACGCCGAGGAGCGCGCCGAGGATTCCCTGGTGGCCGTGGGGCTGTCGGACCGCATGACGTATCGGCCCAGCGAGCTTTCGGGCGGCCAGCAGCAGCGCGTCGCCATTGCCCGGGCACTCGTGACGGCCCCCGAGATGATCCTGGCCGACGAGCCGACCGGCAACCTCGACAGCCGGAGCGGCCTCGAGGTGATGGCCATCTTCAAGCGGCTCAACCGCCAGGGGCGGACGATCATCCTCGTCACTCACGATGAAGACGTGGCCGAGCACGCCGACCGGATCATCGTGCTCCACGACGGCACCGTGGCCGAGGATCGCCGCGTGGACGAGCCCCGCGACGCGGAACACGAAAAGCAACTCGCCCTCCGGGAGGAGACCGCCGAATGAGACTGTCGCGCATTGCCGGCGAGGGCATCCGAGCCCTGGGAATCAACAAGCTGCGCACGTTCTTCATGATGGCCGGCACGATCGTCGGCGTGGCCGCCCTGGTGGTCATCATGGCCGTAGGCAAGGGGACCGAGCGGCGGATCATGAAACGGGTGCAGAACTTCGGCCCCCGCGCGATGATGCTCATTGCCGGGGGTGGCAAAGACATGCCCCCGCCCGACATGAGCGTGACGACCCTCACCCTCGCCGACGCCGAGGCGGTGCGCAACGCGATCGACGGATTGGAGGTCGTCTCGCCGATGGCCTGGCGGTTCCAGATCAACGTGAAGCACGAAGCGAACCAGTACCAGGCGGTCGTCTGGGGCGTCGAGCCTAGTTGGCACAAGGCGTGGGATTGGTATCCGGTCGAGGGCGAAGGCATCACCGACGACGACGTGGCCACCATGGCCCGGGTTTGCGTCATCGGCCGCACCATCCAGCGGGAGCTGTTCGGCGACCGCGATCCGGTGGGCGAGCGGATCTACATCAACAACGTCGCCCTGACCGTCCAAGGCGTTCTCGAGGAACGCGGCACGAGTGGGATGGGCGGCGATTTCGACGCCCGCGTGATCCTGCCCATCACCACGGCGATGCGCCGCGTGATGAACGTCGACTACGTCGGCGCCGTTCGGATCATTACGCGCGACCCCGCCCTCATGGCGCAACAGGCCGAGGCGATTCGGGAGCTGATGCGCGAGCGACACCACATCACGCCTCCGCGGGAGGACGATTTCCGCATCGTCACCGCCGAGATCATCGCCGAGATCGCCCGGGGAACCTCGGGCACGCTGTCGATGCTGCTGGTGGCCCTGGCCGGGCTGAGCCTGCTGGTCGGGGGCGTCGTGCTGATGAACATCCTGCTGATCTCGGTGGCCGAGCGCACGCAGGAGATCGGCCTGCGCCGCGCGGTCGGCGCGACCCGGCGCGACGTGTTCGTTCAGTTCCTCGCCGAATCGCTGGCCGTGACGATTTTGGGAACGGTGCTGGGCAGTCTCGCCGGGTTCGGAGTGAGCCTCGCCCTGCCGCGCCTGACGCCGATCGTCGCGGTCCCCTCGTGGGAACCGTTCCTGCTGGCCCTGGTGTTTGCCTTGTTGGTGGGCACCTTTTTCGGCGTGCAGCCGGCTCGCCGCGCGGCGCGGCTCCGCCCGGTCGAGGCACTGCGATAGCGACGCCGTGTGGGCGCGTTCGTGAAATGGGGGAGACGATTTCAACCAGCGAAAGCGGGAAACCGGTTTCGCGCCCCAGCTCAACATTCGCCTTGACTTCGTGCCGTCGTATTCCGTTCCTCGCTTTCCGCCTTTGTTTCGCATTTCGATCTTCGCATTTCGCGCCTTCCCCGGCGGGGTGCCATGAAACTATCGCGCAACGTCGCTCTCTCGTGCGAGATTCTCGCCGCGCACAAGCTGCGCACGCTGCTGAGCGTCACCGGCATCGTTGTCGGCATCGCCACGGTCGTGCTGATGGTTTCCGCGGGGCGGGGAGCGGAGAAACAGATCCTCGACCGCATCCGCGACATGGGCACGAACCTCATCGTAATCAGCGCGGGCCAGACCCGGATCATCGCCGGGCGGCAGCGGCAAACGTCGATCGTGACCACCCTCGAGGTCGCCGACGCCGAGGCCCTGGCCGCCCAATGCCCCTCGGTGCAGCGCGCGGCCCCGGCCCTCACCCGAAAACTCTCGGTTCGCTGGGAAGACGAGAACGCGAACACGAACGTCGTCGGCATCACCACGGAAGGTTTTCGAGTGCGCAACGTCGAGGTCGGATCGGGGCGCGCGTTCGACGCCGAGGAAGACCGCGCCCGGCGGCGCGTGGCCGTGCTCGGGCCGACCGCCGCCGCGAACCTCTTCGGCCCGACCGATCCGATCGGCCTCACGTTTCGCATCGGCCGGGTGCCGTTCGAGGTCGTGGGCGTGACCGCGGCCAAGGGCATGGACGCCAATGGCGTCGACCAGGACGACCTCATCCTCGTGCCTCTCGGCACGGCCATGCGGCGATTGTTCAACGTCGATTATATCGACACGATCTATGTCCAGGCCCGAAACGCCGACCTGCTCGGGCGGGCCGAGGAGGAGATTCGCGAGCTGCTGCGCCGGCGCCACCGGCTTCGCGACGGGCCCGACGACTTCACGATCCAGAACCAGGCCACCCTGCTGGCCACCGAGCGCGAGACGGCCCAGTCGATGACGCTGCTGGTCGGCAGCGTGGGGGCCATTTCGCTCGCCGTGGGAGGCGTGGGCATCCTCGCCGTCATGCTGATCTCGGTGCGCGAGCGCACGCCGGAAATCGGCCTGCGCCGAGCCCTGGGGGCGACGCGCGGCGACGTGCGCGTGCAGTTCCTCATGGAGTCGGCCCTGCTGGCGGGGGCCGGCGGCGTGCTGGGCGTGGTCGCGGGCGTCGCGGCGGCCCTGGCCGTCTCGCGCCTGGGGTACTGGCCGACCGTGATTTCGTGGCCCGCCGCGCTGGCCGGACTGGCGTTCTCGGTTGGCGTGGGGCTTGTGTTCGGCATCTATCCGGCCGTCCGTGCCGCGGCCCTCGAGCCGATCGAGGCGTTGCGATCGGAATAACCCCCCAATCCGGGCAGCTCGCGGTGAACCTTTTTGGTGAATCGTGCCGATAAGTCCGGTAACGGACGTCGACCTTGGACCTGTCTTTCGCCTGGAAGTACGGCCGTGGCGGCTCGCGATCCCCTCGAAAGTCGAGGAGAACCATTCCATGACGATCAGGCACGACATGCTCCGAAGAACGGGCGTCGTGATCGGCCTGGTGATCGGCCTGGCGTTGGTCCCGGCGATGGCGTGCGCAATCGAGGTCTACCGCGACGGCGACGTATCGCTCGACGTCGGCTACTGGGCCCAGGCATGGTACCAGTATGTCAGCGATGACGACGGCGACGGGCAGGGCGGCGGTGGCGATCTCCACGATTTCATGATCCGCCGGACCTACTTCAGCATCGCGGGGACGGTTACGCCGGACCTGAATTTCTTCGTGCATTATGCGGGCGACCGGATCGGACAACACGATCTCGACAACCCGAGCCTCGGGCTCGGCAGCGGACTGGCCTTGCGCGATGCTTGGGTGAGCTATGAGTTGGCCGGCAACGACCTGATCGTGCAGATCGGGCGCATGTACGTGCCGTTTACCCGCAACTTCGGGACCCTCTCCGCCAAGACCCTGCTGACCACCGACCTCGACTGGGGCCAAGGGGGGATTCGAAGCGCCATCTTCTACCCGAACAAGGTGGGGCGCGACGACGGCGTGACCCTGTGGGGCAATGTCCTGGAAGACAAGCTGCAGTACCGGCTGATGGTTGGCGAAGGGGTCGAAAGCGGGGCGGTCAATCCCGACGACCATCTGCGTATCGCGGGCCGTCTCAGCTTCAGTCTTCTCGACCCGGAGACCGCTTGGTTCAACAAGGGAACCTACCTCGGCGAGAAGCGCCTCCTTGTCCTCGGTGGCGGCTTCGATTACCAGCCCGACCTGGTCCTGGCGGGCCACGAGCACGATTACCATGCCTATACGGTGGATATGCAGAGCGAGTTGCCGATGGCTTGCGGCACGCTCACGGCGGGAACGGCGTACATCTGGATCCGAAACGCGAGCAGCGAAATCGCCGCAACCGACATCGGCGCCGGTGACCACGGCGATATCCTCACCGCGAATCTGGGATTCCTCGCGGCCGGCCGCTTTCAGCCCTTTGCCCACGTCGAACATTTCATGCCCCACGCGCGTGGCGCCGGCAAGACTACCGTGTACGGAGTAGGATTGAATTTCTATATCAAGGAACAGGCGAACAAGCTCACCGCGGAATGGACGCGGGTGGACGGGCATCGTGAAGATCTCGATATCGTCACCCTTCAGGCGGCATTCGGTTTTTAGAAAACGATAGAACGCCTCGTCATGCACGGCGATCTTCGCGAATGGTCCGGCGCCCCGCGCCCGTCGCGGCGGCAGCGGGCGACACTGGGGTCGCCGGCGCGCCGTACCGGAAACAGATCGCGACGTTAAGATCGGAGCGAACCTCCGAACGGGAGGCTGTGTCGTGAAACGTGGGAAACAACGCAATACGAAGGAGATGGTTCGATGAAGCTCGGCATGATCATCACCCAGACCGATCCGGAGACCGTGTTCAACGGGTTGCGCCTCGCGCTTTCCAGTCTGCAGCAGGGCGACGAGGTGTGCATCTTTCTTTCGGGAAAAGGCGTCGACATCGACAAGATCGACGATGCCAAGTTCGACGTGAAAGGACAGGCGCGTCGGGTGCTCGAGGCGGGCGGGAAGTTTCTTGCATGCGGGGCGTGCCTGAAACTGCGCGATTCTGACGGTTCCGAGATCTGTCCGCTTTCGACCTTGAAGGATCAATACGAGTTGGTTCGCGACTCCGATAAGGTGATCGCGATTTGACCCCTTCAGGACCGGTGCGAAGGCGCCCGCGTGATCGAGCCGTTCGATGCAATCGCCGATGCCTACGACCAGTGGTACGACGCCCCCGAGGGCCGCGCCATCTTTCAGGCCGAAGTCGCTTGTCTTCGTCTGGCCTCGAGCGGGTTTCGCGGACGTTGGCTCGAGATCGGCGTCGGCACGGGGCGTTTCGCCTCGGCGCTGGGAGTGCCCGAAGGCGTCGACCCATCCGGGCGAATGCTCGCCAAGGCGGCCCGTCGCGGCATCCGTGTCTATCGAGCGGCGGCCGAGCATCTGCCCTTTTCGGACGGCCTGTTCGACGGCGCGCTCGTGGCGCTGACCTTTTGCTTCGTTCAAGACGCCGCCGCGGCATTGCGAGAATGCGCGCGCGTGCTCGCTTCCGAGGGGGTGCTGCTCGTCGGCACGATTCCCGCCGACGGCCCCTGGGGCCGCGCGGATCGGCGCAAAGCGCAACAAGGCCATCCCCTGTATTCGTTGGCGCGGTTCCGAACCGTGCCGCAGTTCGTGGCCTTGGCTCGATGCGCCGGCTTCGAACGCGGCGCCTCCGCCAGTACAATGCTCTGGGAACCCGATAGCGGCCGAATCGGAGCGTGGCGGGTGGAACCCGGCATTTGTCACGACGCGGCCTTTTCGGCAATACTCTTCGCAAAGGCCGGCGTTGCCCGGGCCGAACTCAAAGCGCGGAAAAACCACCCATGACCACCGAATCGGCCGCCATCGAAGCGCAAAACCTCACCAAGCGGTTCGGCGACGTGCTCGCCGTCGACGCGGTCGACTTCGACGTGCGCCGGGCAGAGGTCTTCGGGTTTCTCGGCCCCAACGGGGCGGGCAAGACGACCACGATCAACATGCTGATCGGGCTGGCCCGGCCGACCGCCGGCATCATCCGCTTCTTCGGCCGCGACGTGACGCGCGACGTGAAAATGGCCCAGCACCTGATGGGCGTCGTACCCGACGAGAGCAATCTCTACCCCGAGCTGAACGGTTTCGAAAACCTGTGCTTCTGCGCGGCCCTTTACGGCATGCGCCGCCGCCAGCGCGAGGCAAGCGCGAAGGATCTGCTGGCCCGGTTCGGCCTGGCCGACGCGGCGGGACGCCCCTTCGCGGCCTACTCGAAAGGCATGAAGCGCAAGCTGGCGATCGCCGCGGGAATCATCCACGAGCCGCCGATCTTGTTCCTCGACGAACCGACCACCGGAATCGACGTGGCCAGCGCTCGGCACATCCGCCAGATGCTGGCCGACCTGAACCGGGCCGGAACGACCATCTTCCTGACGACCCATTACATCGAAGAGGCCGAACGCCTCTGCGATCGCATCGCCTTTCTCGTCGACGGTCGCCTGGCTCGGCTCGATACGCTCGCGAACCTGGTGCGCGACGTCGAGGATCGGCACGTGGTCGAGCTGGCGATCAGCCGCGGCGAGGCCGATCTTTCGGCCCGGCTCGAAGGGGCCTTTCCCGAGGGGCGGTTCGAGCGCGTGTCCGATTCGGTTCTCCGGATGCGCACGGCCCGGCCCACCCACCTCGCGCCGCTGGTGCGTTTTCTCGAAGAGCACGGCGTCGGGGTCATCGAGGCTCGCGTCATCCGGCCGTCGCTCGAGGAGGTGTTCGTCGCGATCACGGGCATCGAGCTGGAGCGAATGCGCAAGGAGAAGGAGAGAGGAGGGCACCCGTCGTGAAGGCGTGGATCGCGTATTGGAGCATCCTGCGCAAGGACATGCGCACCTATTATCTCAAGCCGCCCAACGTGAGCTGGGGAATCATCTTCCCGCTGGCGTGGACGCTCATGTTCTTCATCAAGTCGGGCTCGGCCGTCGACGTGCGCTCCCTGCTGCCGGGCGTCATGGCCCTTTCGATCCTTTTCGGCACGACCAGCATGCTCGCGGTCACGGTGACCTTCGAGAAGAAGGGCCGCTCGTTCGATCGCCTGCTGCTGGCGCCGATCCCTCTGGGACTGCTCATGCTGGCCAAGACGTCGGGCGCGGTGTTCTTCGGCGTGCTGAACGCCTTCGTGCCGGTCGTCATGGCCGCTTTCGTGGCCGACCTGGGCGGAGTCGCGTGGTGGCAGGTGTTCGCGGCGGTCGTGCTCATCGCCCTCAGCTCGACGTTTCTCGGCTTGTTCATCGCGGTCTCGGTGAGCGAGGTGTTCGAGGCCCAGACGTTCTCGAATTTCTTCCGTTTTCCCATGGTGTTCCTTTGCGGGCTGTTCTTTCCGATCGAGAAGCTGCCCGTCGTGCTGCGCCCGCTGTCGTACGTCCTGCCGCTGACCTACGGCGCCGATCTGCTGCACGGCGGCGTGAACCGGGCGGCGACCATGCCGGCCCTCTTGAGTCTGCCCGTCCTGGCCGGCTTCTGCGTCGTGTTGTTCGGCGTCAGCCTGTGGAATCTGCGCCGGACTTGGATCGGCTGAACGCGCGGGCCGCACGATCCTCCGGTCCTCCGGAACGACCCGATAAAACGGTTTGCTTCGCGGGCGCCCGACGATTAAGATCGGAGGCAGAACCCCCGGGCGCCGGGCAGGAGAAAGGGGCAGTCAACCTGTCGCGACCCGTTCGATGGACCCTCCTCGCCACGAGAGAAAGACCATGACACGATCGACCTTCGCGCGCTGGCTTTGTCCGAGCGTAGTCGCCCTCAGCACCGTTCTGTTCGCGGCGGCGGGCTTCGCTGCCGAGCCGAAGGTCGAGTTGCTCTGGCCCGACGGGGCGCCGGGGGCCAAGGGCAACGAGCCCGGCGACAAACCCACGCTCGTCGTCTCCCTGCCCGAGGAGGCCCAGGCGACCGGCGCGGCCGTGTGCATCTGCCCCGGCGGGGGCTACGGGCATCTGGCCATGGACCACGAAGGGCATCAGATCGCCCAATGGCTCAACGCGATGGGCGTCGCCGGATTTATTGTCGACTACCGGCACCGGCGCAAGGGCTACGGCCACCCCGCCCCGCTGCAGGACGCCCAACGGGCCATCCGCACGGTCCGCGCCCGGGGCAAGCCGTGGGGCGTCGAGCCCGACCGCATCGGCGTGATGGGATTCTCGGCCGGGGGACACCTCGCCTCGACCGCCGGCACCCATTTCGATTCGGGCGATCCCGACGCCGCCGACCCCGTCCAGCGCGTGAGCTGCCGGCCCGACTTCATGATCCTCTGCTACCCGGTGATCGCCTTCGACGAGCCCTTCACCCATAAGGGCTCCCAGCGGAACCTGCTGGGCGACGACGCCGATCCCGCGCTCGTCCGCAGCCTGTCGAACGAGAAGCAGGTGACGCCCGAGACGCCGCCGACCTTTCTGTTCCACACCGACGAAGACAAGGGCGTGCCTTCGGAGAACAGCGTCTTCTTCTACCTGGCCCTGCGTCGCGCCGGCGTGCCGGCCGAGTTGCACGTCTACCGCGCGGGCCGCCACGGCGTGGGTCTCGGGCGCGATCTTCCCGGCACGGGCACCTGGCCCGAACGCTGCGAAGACTGGATGCGCGGATTGGGGCTGCTCGACAAAAGGCCGTAGTGCAACGGCGAAGTCATCGAAAAGGCGTGGCCGATGCGGACCGAGCCCGGCCTGGGCCTGCGGCGCGAGGTGGGCGACTTCGATTTCCGCTATATCCGGCTCAAAGAGAATCCCCAAGGCGTCCGACTTCGTGGGCGGCTTCCACCGCGGCGTTCTGCGGTTTGTCAAATCGGCGCGATCCGAGGTAGAATAGAAGCGATTGGCATACCGCTACGGCGGTATTCGGCGATTCGAGTTCGAGCCCCTTGCGGAGAGCCGGCGCGAGAAAATGGGCATTCGGTTCCACTGCTCGGAATGCGGGCACAAGATGAACGTCAAGGCCTTTTTGGCCGGCAGGAAGGGCCTGTGCCCCTACTGCGGGGCGAGCATCCGCATTCCGACCGAGAGCACGCGCCCCGCTTCTCAACCCACGGACCCGCCTTCGCCGGAGCGGGAGCCGCGACCGACCGACCCGCGTTCGGCCGCCTCCCCAGGCGCGGAAGGTGGTGCCGTTTCGACGCCGGTGCCGGCGAGCACGCCCCAGGCGTTGTCGGGCCACGGCACACCGTCGCCACCCGCGCCCTCGCCTCCGGCGGCATCCGCCGCGACAGATCCCTTGGCCGAATCGCCCGACGCCGCGTGGTATGTGCGCCCCCCCGCCGGAGGGCAGTATGGCCCGGCCACCGGTCCCGTCATGCGGACCTGGATCGACGAGGGCCGCGTCAGTCCCGACTGCTTAGTGTGGCGGGAGGGGTGGCGCGACTGGCAGGAGGCGCGAAGCGTGCTGCCCCAGTTGTCCGCCGACCAGGGCATGCCCGGTCCGGCCCTGATCCAAACGGGCGCCGGATCGAGAGGCAGTTCCTCGCCGAGGCATTATCGGCCCCATTCCAAGGGGGGGCTGGGGCCCATGAACGTCGCCCTCATTCTCGCCCTCGTGCTGGCCGTTATCGTTCTTCTGGCCGTATTCGTCTGGGTCGTCCGGGGAGGATTGGCGGAAGGCACTCAAATTCCACGCGCATTGCCTTTGGCCTCGAATTCGGAAGCCGCACCTCTGCTCCCGGCACACGGACCTGACGCGGACTCTTGCCGCTCTTAAGAGGGAGTCAACAGGAATCGGGCTGGACGCGCCGGCCCGGATTTGCGACACTCCCGCTCCCTTCCCTCGGCAGTACAGGCCAGCTCGCTCTTCTTCGTTTGGATGACGGACGATCACGCCGACCTCGAAGGTCGGCCACCGCGATTCAGGAACGGACCGATGACCACCGGGAAACGTTGCCCCGACGCCTTCCCAGCCCACCGGCCCTCACCGCGGCGCCGAGTGCCGTGGCGGACCCTGGCCAGGCGGGCCGTTTGCGTCGCCCTGCTGTGCGCGGCCCTGACCGGATGCAGCCTGATCGGCGGGCCGAGAGGGAGGGGCCAGCACGACTACCCGCGCATCAACGAGCCGCTGACGCGACGCAAGGAAAAGAAATCGTTCGGCTCCTGGTTCTTCAAACGCACCGACGAGCCCTCCGACTCGATCACCGACTTCATCTCCCAGCCCCGATTGGGCATGTAAGCGCCCGTCTTCAAATCGAGAGATCGACACCATGTTGCGGAGTGTCCTCTGGGCCGCCTTGGCCTCGCTCCTTCTGGCCGGCTGCAGCGCCATGGGACGACCGGGTGGCGACGAGAAGATCGTGCCCATGCGCCGGGCGTCGCTGTCGGGCGACCGGTCGTTCGCGTCGGCCGTCGACAGCGACCCCTTTCCCCGGGCCGGTTCCTCGGCTCTGAGAACCGGCGTCAACCCGTAAGAAGCGGCGAAGAGGCGCGTGGCAGCCTCGAAGCGCAGGCACGAGCCGATGATCGCGGTCGTCGCGCTTCGCCGCCACGAATCCGCCGCGACCGCCGACGAATCCACCATGAACGACCCTACTGCCGAACAGCTCCGCCAATGGGACCGCGAGATCGTCTGGCACCCGTTCACGCAGATGGCCGAGTATGAACCGCTCATCATCGAACGGGCGCAGGGCTGCACGCTGGTCGACGTCGACGGCAACGAGTACCTCGACGGCGTAAGCAGCCTGTGGTGCAACGTGCACGGGCACCGCCATCCCCGGCTCGACGCGGCGCTTCGCGAGCAGCTCGACCGCGTCGCCCACGTGACCGCCTTGGGCACGTCGAATCCGACCACGATCCGGCTGGCCAGGCGTCTGGTCGATCTGTCGCCGGCCGGGCTCGAGCACGTCTTCTTTTCCGACGACGGAGCCACGGCCGTCGAAGTGGCCATCAAGATGGCCCTCCAGTATTGGCGCCAGCGCGACGACCCGCGGCCCGAAAAGACCCTTTACGTCGCCCTGGGCGACGCCTACCACGGCGACACGCTGGGCAGCGTGAGCGTGGGCGGGGTCGAGCGTTTTCACGCCATGTTCGAGCCCTTGCTGTTCGAGTGCCTCCGCGTGCCGTCGCCCGACACGTATCGAACGCCCCCGGGCGTCGCGCCGGCAGACACGCTCGATTACCATCTCGGGCGGCTCGAAACGGTCTTCCGCGAGCATCACGAGCGGATCGCGGCCCTGGTGATCGAGCCCCTGGTGCAGGGCGCGGCGGGGATGATCGTCCATCCGGTGGGCTACCTGGCCGGCGCGCGCCGACTGACCCGGCAATACGACGTCCTGCTGATCGCCGACGAGGTGGCCGTGGGCATGGGGCGCACGGGCACGATGTTCGCCTGCGAGCACGAGGGCGTGTCGCCCGACCTGCTCTGTCTGGCCAAGGGACTCACGGGCGGATACCTTCCCCTGGCGGCCACGCTCACGACCGACGCGATCTGGAACGCCTTTCTCGGCGACTACGGCGCGTCGAAGACGTTTTTCCACGGCCACACCTACGGCGGCAATCCCCTCGGCGCCGCCGTGGCTCTGGCCACGCTCGACGTGTTCGACGAGGAGCGAACCCTCGACGCCCTGCCCGAAAAGGCCGCCCGCCTCGCCGAACACCTCGACCGCCTCGCCCGGCTGCCCCACGTCGGCCACGTGCGTCAGCGGGGACTGATCGCCGCCGTCGAGCTGGTGCGCGACAAGGCGACCAAGGAGCCCTATCCCTGGGTCGAGAAACGGGGCATCCGCGTGTGCGA
>Ga0334900_1001296_pt1 | contig 27942 bp, 23 predicted proteins | sample GraSluR3_MG_2_FD_207231 | JGI IMG/M metagenome (GOLD analysis project Ga0334900, IMG submission 207231) | Sludge microbial communities from methane-producing bioreactor in Wageningen University, Netherlands - Granular Sludge_31_08-R3 | ecosystem: Engineered > Bioreactor > Anaerobic >...
ATTTTGAAATGCCCCAGGGGCACGTCAAAATGGAATACATGCACGAAGGGTCCACCCACGACAAACTGAGCATATACATATACCAGTTCCCCGACAACTTTGAAATACGCTGCGAATACAACAACGCCCTGTACGACAGGGATTACATGGAAGTTTTTGCTGCTTCCCTGAAAAACACGCTGGAAGAGATTCTGGCTGCCGATCCTTCGAAGACAGCCTGCTCGGCAATCACCATTGTCAATCCCGCAGAAAAAGAAAAAGTACTGGAATTTGCTCAAGGCACCACACTGGCCTATGACAACACGCTATCCTTCCCGGATCTTTTTCGGGCGCAGGTGGCCAAAAATCCTAATAACCCAGCGGTAAAAGACATATTCGGAACATTGACCTATGAGCAACTGGACCGCCAGTCAGATGTGATGGCCGGCAAACTGATATCCATGGGCGTAAAGCCGGATGATTTTGTGGCCGTGGTGCTGTCCCGGCGCAAAGAATACGTGGTCACCGTGCTGGGGATCCAGAAAGCCCGGGCCGCCTACGTACCCATGGATAGTGAATACCCCATTGACCGCCTGCTGTATATGATGGAAAACAGCCGGTCTGCCGTGCTGGTAACAGAAAAGGAACTCTATGCCAAAAAGCAGGAAGAAGGGGATTTTCAACACCGCAACGTACTGTTCCTGGAAGATATCAATTTGGATGCTCCGATAGAAAAAGTGACCGATCTGCCCGGTCCGGATAATCTGGCCTACATGATTTACACATCGGGGTCCACCGGGAAACCAAAAGGCGTAATGATCAGCCACAGGGGGTTGGTTGCAATGAGTAAGGCACATGCCCACGATATGGACATCGTTCCGGGAGACAACAACATATGTCATGCCAGCTTTAGCTTTGATGCCTCGGTACACGATATTTTCCCGCCCTTATCGGCAGGGGCCTGCATACATGTGATTCCTTCCGAAATGCGCCAGGACATGGTTATGCTGTACGATTACATGATCCAAAACCACATTACCGGGGGCACCTTCAGTACCCAGTTTGGTCTGGAACTGATCAACCAGTTTGAACTTCCCATGAAATACATGCTGGTAGGCGGGGAGAAAATGTTCCCTGTGAAAAAGCGTAATCTTAAGATCGTTAACGGATACGGACCTACCGAATTCACGGTATGTTCGGATTACCATATAGTGAACCAGGACAAAGATACCGGGAACATTCCCATAGGACGGCCTGTTCCCAATTCCTGGTCGTATGTACTGGACGATAAACAACAATTGCTTCCGGCAGGTGTAGCCGGGGAATTGTGCCTGGCAGGACCCCAGATAGCCCTGGGTTATTGGCAGCGGGAAGATATAACTACAGAACGTTTCCTGCCCAACCCATACACTAACGGGCCGGTTAATGACAAACTGTACCGCACCGGTGACCTGGTTCGGTGGCGCAGCGACGGGCTGCTTGAATACCTGGGCCGGATAGATACCCAGGTGAAATTGCGTGGATTCCGCATAGAACTAGGGGAAATCGAAACCGTAATGTCAAAATTCCCGGGGATCGTATCTGCCGTTGCCGATGTCAAAGAGTTCGGAGGAGCGCAGCAGTTATGCGCATATTACCAGACGGAAGGGGATGAGGAAATTTCCGAAGATTCCCTGCTGGAACACCTGCGTGCCAGTTTGACAGACTATATGGTTCCATCGGCTTTGCTAAAATTGAAAGCCTTTCCCATGACACCCAACGGCAAAGTGGATCGCAAAAAGTTGCCCATACCGCACCTGACACTCAAAGAGATCATTCCTCCGCAAACCATCATGGAAAAAGACCTCTTTGCAATTGTAGAGGAAATACTGAAGACAGATCAGTATGGCGTTACCACCAACCTGTTGTCCATTGGGCTTACCTCCTTGCTGGCCATCCGGTTTTCCGTAGTGGTCAAACAAAAAATGGATATCAACCTGCCCACCAAGGATATTTTGAAACTCAAAACCATACGGTTGCTTGCCCGCCAGTTGACCACAGAAGGTGATACTCCTGCCGCTACCGGAATTAAAACATATCCTCCGCAGGAATATTACCCGCTTACGGAAACCCAGAAAGGCATTTATTACGATTGGGAGAAAGCCCGGGAAGCACTGCAATACAACATACCTGTAGCCATCCGCAGCGGTGATACCAAAACGTTTGAGCCTGCCAGGCTGAAAGAAGCCTTGATCAAAGTAATGGATAAACACCACACCCTGAAAACCCGCCTGGTTTTGCATCAGGGAGAAGTTATGCAGCAGCGCCGGGACAATCAGCCCACTGAAATATTTGTACATAGTGCCGATGAAGACAAGATGAAGTCTGTCATGACGCAATTCGTGCAGCCTTTTGACCTTTTCAACGACAACCTGTACCGTTTTGAAATCTATACCACCCAATCTTCCGTTTACCTGTTGATGGATTTCCATCACATTGCCTTTGACGGTGCCTCCATGGGCATTTTCCTTGAAGACCTGAGGGAAGTCCTGGAAGGAAAAGAGTTGAAAGCCGAGACGGTCACTGCCTTTGACGTTTCCCTGTACGAACAGGAAGCCCTGCAATCTCCCGTTTTCCTGCAGGCCCAGGAATATTTCGATGCTTTGACCGGAGGCGAGTGCTCCATGTCTGTGATCCCGCCTTCGCCCAAAGTACCGGAAGGAAAAGAAGCCGGGGAGTATAGTGAAACCGTTTCCGGAAAGGTCATTGACACCTTTTGCCGGGATTACGGTGTGACGGCCAACACGTTTTTCCTCTCGGCCTTAACCCAGTCAGTACAGAGGTATACCCGTGAAAATCAGGTAGTGGTAACGGTTTCATCCGGAGGCAGGGCCGATCCGCAACTGTCCCGGACTGTAGGTATGTTCGTAAAAACGCTGCCAATTAAAACGGACATGAAACCCCGTCCTTTTATTGAATATGCCAAAGACACCCAGGAACAGATGTTCAGCACCATGGAACACGAAATATTCCCCTTTACCAAAATGGTTGACAAATACGGGATCGTGCCCCAGATCAATTACGTGTACGAAGGAGGACTTGGAATTGAAATGAGTGTGGACAACAAGCCCCTTGATGTGATATTCCTGGAACTGGAAGCCGCCAAATTTCCCTTTGGGGTAGTGGTGGAACCCGTGGGTAAGGATTACCGCATATCCATACAATACGATGCCACCAAATACGCCATAGAAGACGTGGTACGTTTTGTAGAACTTTATAAAAACATGGCCGCCCGGGCAGCCTTGCAACCGGATACACTGACCACGGAACTCACTCTTATGGAACCGGCCGTAAGGCAACAGGTACTGTACTTTTCGCAAGGTGTACGTTTACCGTACGATACCTCCAAAACCTTTATTGACCTGTTCCGGGAAAATGCCCGCAAATATCCGCAAAACAAAGCCGTAGCAGACAAGAACGGATTCCTAGCATACGAAACCATGGACCGGCATTCAGACCGTCTGGCGGCGGAACTCGCTGCCATGGGAGTAGTTCCGGGTGCTTTTGTGGCCGTGATGATGTCCCGTCGCAAAGAATACGTGGTCAGTATTGTGGCCATACAGAAAGCCGGCGGGGCATATGTCCCCATGGACAGTGAATACCCCAATGATCGCCTCCTTTACATGCTGGAAAATAGTGAATCCAAAGTGCTCATCACCGAAAGGAAGATCTATGAATCCAAAAAGAAGGAAGGTGATTTTCATGTGGACAGCGTCCTTTTTGTAGATGAATTTGACTTTGAAAAAGAACGCATCCTTGATGTGCAACCTCCTAAACCGGAGGATCTTGCGTATATGATCTACACCTCCGGTTCAACCGGGAAACCCAAAGGCGTGATGATCCGGCACCTTTCCCTGGCGGCAAAAGTTCACTGGCAGGTACACGATCTTGAGATCACCCCGCAGGATGCCAATATCTGTCATCCCAGCTTCAGCTTTGACGCTTCAGTAGACGATCTGTTTTGCCCGCTGGCCGGGGGTGCATCGGTACATATATTGTGCGAAGACATCCGTCAGAATATGGTGGAATTGTACCAATATACCATGGACAACCACATCACCGGGGGATCGTTCAGTACCCAGTTTGGCCTGGAAATGGTCAACCAGTTTGAACTGCCCCTGAGATACATCATCATGGGTGGCGAAAAAATGGTTCCGGTGAAGAAGCGTAAAGTACAAATAATCAACGGTTACGGACCAACCGAGTTTACTGTTTGCTCCAGCTACCATAAGGTTGACCAGGCGAAAGACCTGGAGAATATTCCCATAGGCAAGCCCGTTCCAAATACATGGTCTTATGTGCTGGACGCCAACCTGCAGTTGCTTCCGCCCGGCATTCCGGGTGAATTGTGCCTGGCCGGAAGGCAGACAGCATTGGGATATTGGAAACGGGAAGATTTGACAGGGGAGCGCTTTATTCCCAATCCCTATGCCCAATCGGAAGACGATGCCATACTGTATCGTACCGGGGACCTGGTACGCTGGAACGCACAAGGAGAAATGGAATACATGGGCCGTATTGACAGCCAGATTAAATTGCGGGGATTCCGTATTGAACTGGGCGAAATTGAAACCCTCATGGCCAAGTACAAAGGTATTGCCTCTGCCGTAGCCGATGTCAGGGAATTCGGGGGCGCCCAGCAGCTGGTAGGGTATTACGTGGTGGAACCTTTCGGAAAGGTAGATGCGGCAGACCTGGAATCATACCTGCGGTCCTCTCTTACCGAATATATGGTTCCCTCGGCCTTTGTGGAAATGAAAACCTTCCCCCTGACACCCAACGGAAAGGTCAACCGGAAACTGCTGCCCTTGCCGGAAATGATACGGGAGCATCCTTATGTGGCACCGGAAAACAAGCTGGAAGAAGACCTGTGCAAGATCTACGCAGATATCCTGCAATTGGAAAAAGTGGGGATCCTGGACGATTTCTTCCATATAGGAGGTACCTCCATGTCTGCCATCAAGGCCATCATCCGCATCATTAACCTGGGTCACGACATCAAATACGGAGATCTGTTCCAACACAAAACGCCGAAGGCCATCGCGGCATTCCTGACCGAATCCGCAGGGGAAAAAGAAAAAGAAAAGGAAAGCCAGGCGAAGAAAGGAATCGGGGATTACGATTACTCGGCAATCAACAAACTCTTGAGCAAGGCCACGCCGGCCCTCTGGGACGGCTACACCCCGCGCAACGTGGGGGATGCACTTCTGACCGGGGCCACCGGATACCTGGGGATGCACCTATTGAAACAACTTATAGATGAGGAAGATAATGTAATTTATTGCATGGTTCGCTCCAAGGGGGTGATGACGCCCGAACGGCGATTGAAATCGCAATTGATGTATTATTTTTCAGATACTTACGAAGAACTGTTTGGCAAACGCATCATTCCCGTGGACGGAGACATCACCAACCCCGGAACGCTGGAATCCCTCAAAGGAATGGGCATAGGAACCGTTTACAATTGTGCGGCAGTGGTGAAGCATTATGCCGCCGGGGATGAATTGGAAAAGATCAATGTGGAAGGCGTTTCCAACCTGGTGGATTTCTGCCGTAGCGACAATGCACGGCTGATCCACGTTTCCACGGTCAGTGTGAGCGGCATGCGTCCCAAAGACTCGGCAAACACGGACGTCCTGGACGAAAGTGTGTTGTATATGGGGCAGGATATTGACAACCAGTATGTTCGGAGCAAATTTCTTTCGGAAAGGGTCGTTTTACAAGCCATTGCCGAGGGGATGGACGGCAAGGTCATGCGGGTGGGGAACCTCATGGGACGCCACTCCGACGGGGAATTCCAGATCAATTTCCGCAGCAATGCGTTTATCAATACCCTGCGCAGCTACCAGGTGTTGGGGATGTTCCCGCTGAGCGGATTGATAGCCCCTGCCGAGGTATCGCCCATAGACTGCGTGGCCCGGGCCGTACACGTGTTGTCCAAAACGCCTTCAGAGGTGGTGGTGTTGCACGCTTACAACAATTACCGGTTGAACATGGCCAACCTGGTGTATGCTATGAAAGATTACGGTTTTGATATTGAGCTGGTTTCGGATGAGCGTTTTAACCAACATTTCAAGGAAATGATGCAGGATCCGGCCAAGAGCGAATACTTGGGAGGGCTGCTCCACTATGGAACAGATACAGAAAAAGTACCCGTCCCGGATGACAACAGCTATACTACCTTATTGCTTTACCGCAACAATATACGCTGGCCGCTTGCCGATGAAGGGTACTCCTTGAAACTTATAGAAATGCTGGACGGAATGGGATTCTTTGACCAATGATCAAAGAATCCCCTGTTGTTCCAGGATAAGCTGTTGTTCCAGGATAAGCTGTTGTTCCGAAATACGTTGCAAAGATTTCCGGAGGGATTCTTATTTACTTGAAAAGAAGCTTTCCGAAAATGGTCAGGTAGGTCCTCCAATTAGGCCATGTGTGACCTCCGCCGCTCACATGGTAGGTGTGTTCCAATCCGTTACGATCCAGCGCCTGGTGCAATGCATTGGCAGATTCAAACAGGAAATCCTGGTCTCCGCAACCTACCCAGTAGAGTTTGTATCCGGCTTTTTTTATGGCCTGCAATTCCGCGTCAATTTCCTGTCCGTCACGGATTCCCATACTCAAAGGACAAATGTAGCCGAACATTCCCGGGTACAGGTTACTAACAGACATGGTGTGTCCTCCGCCCATGGACAATCCGGCTACGGCGCGGCTTTCCGGTTTGTTTATGGTGCGAAAATGCTTTTCTATGTAAGGAATGATGTCTTTTACCAATGAATTCACATAGAGGTTGGCAGTGGACGGATCACCCCACTGGAATTCCTTTTCAGGTAACATGAGTGTTTTTGCGGCTTGTTGCCATGGATTCCCGTTGGGCATGACTACGATCATGGGTTCGGCTTCTCCTTTTTCTATCATATTGTCCAGGATCTGGCGGGCACGGCCCATGCTGCTCCAGGCTTCTTCATCACCGCCTGCACCATGCAACAGGTACAATACCGGGTATTTCTTCCGGGGATTGGTTTCGTAACCGTAAGGTGTGTAAACGGTCATCCTGCGTTGGATCCCTATGGTGGGGGAATCGTACCAGACGGATTTCAGATTGCCCCTTTGAGTGGCTTCTTTATAGTATTCGGAAATGCCGCCTTCAACCAGCAGCATACTCAAATACCGCGTTCCATCACGCTGCATCAACACATTGGAAGGGTCGTTCATGGATACACCATCTACAATGAAACTGTAGGTGTAAATTTCAGGATCCGGTAGCGGAATGGTAGCGGACCAGATGCCCGAAGTATCGCGGGACATGGCCAGGGTAGAGCGGTAGTCTGCGTTCCAGGATCCGTACAGGCGGACTTCGTAAGCCCGGGGAGCCAGCAGGCGGAAAGTTACTTCACTGCCGGTGATCTCGGGAGAAACTATGGGTTCGCGCCCAAAAGAGAAATTACGCAATTCCTGCGCAGATGCTGTGGTGACCAGGGCGGTCAACAGAATAAACAGTACTGTGATTTTTTTCATACTAATGTATATAAGGATTTCAGATATACAAATTTGACTACATACTTCCAATAAAGTTTATTGATATGTTCACATAGTTTTCCAATTTGTACGAAAAGTTATACCTTTAATCTTCAAACTTGTTTTTCATTATGAGACAATACAATCCCTGGCACAACGTGAACCCCATGGTAGAGGGGTGCGAAGTGAATGCGCTGATAGAGATCAGCAACGGAAGCCGCGCCAAGTACGAACTGGACAAGGAAACCGGGCTGCTGCGTCTGGACAGGGTGTTGTACTCGGCCGTGTATTATCCTGCCAATTACGGTTTTATCCCAAGGACTTACGCCAAAGACGACGATCCGCTGGACGTGCTGGTCCTCTCCCAGATAGCCATCCAGCCCCTGTGCATAGTGCGTGTTAAGATCATAGGGGTGATGCAGATGGTAGACCAGGGAAAAGCTGACGACAAACTCATTGCCGTGGCCAGTCACGACAAAAGCGTCAGCCACATAGACAAGATCAAAGACATGCCGCCCATCTTCGATTCCGAGCTAAAACAATTCTTCGAGGAATACAAACGTCTTGAAGAAAAAGACGTCCTGGTGGAAGACTTCTCCGACAGAGGCAAAGCCATGGAAATCCTGGAAGATGCCCTGCTGCGTTACAAGCAGCTGTATCATTAGTCAGCAGTTGCTTCAGCTTTCGCCGTATGCTATGTGGGACGCCTGCGCATCTTACGGGTCGCTGCACGCAAAAATGGTTCACCCAAAAATGGTTCACCTAAAGAGGGTTCAAGGAAGAGGGTTCACGCAAAGACATCCCATGAAAAAGAAGTTCTAACTGTCTGTTAACCTAACTTTAATGCATTTTATCCGCAAAACACACGCGTTTGAAGGTGGACTTAGGTTTTTCTGCCACTCATCCTCATTTAGGCCGGTTTTTGAGGATGAACCTGCATTTTTTCGCAACTCATCCTCATTTAGGCCCCTTTTTGAAGATGAAGCGGAGTTTTTTGCCGATCCATCCTCATGGAAGCCCCTTTTTGAGGATGAACCTGCATTTTTTCGCAACTCATCCTCATTTAAGCCCCTTTTTGAGGATGAACTGTAGTTTCCTGATTTTGGTTGACTACCTGGATGTCTTATCTCTGGGAAAAGTTGACTCGGTTTATAAATTATAACTGATATTTGTTGACTTCAGCGTGTTATACCTGAGGTTTGTTTACTTACCAAGTCTTATCCCTGTCAGGGGTTGACTGGAGGGTAAAAGTAAACAGTTTTCAGGGATTTCAAACTGCTGATTTCTCTTGATGGCTTCTAACCGGTAACTTTTCCACTTCATATCTCTATCACCGCACAGGTTGATAGCTTCCGATGGTACCAGCATGCCGATACTCATGTGAGGCCTCTGGTTATTATAAAAATCTACCGCAACTGACACAGCAGCAACGACTTCGTCGATATGCCTGAAGACCTTATCTTTCAACAGTTCATTCTTCATCGTATTGTTGATACGTTCAGCCTGGGCATTGTCCTTTGGATCACCGCTCTCAGTCATACTTATCTGTATATTATGTGATTTAAGTTTGTTAATATATTCATTACTTGCATATTGGCATCCTCTGTCTGAGTGGTGGATAAGTTGTACATCCTCTTTTCCTTCTAAGCGTTTAAGAGCCATGTTCAGAGCTTCCATTGGGTATATGGTGTCAAGTGTAGGTCCGATACACCAACCTGCTATTTCCTCGGTAAAGGCATCCAGAATAAGCGACAGGTAACAGAAGTGATACTGTATATCACTGTCCATGATTACAATATATGTAATATCGCTTACCCAAAGTTGGTTAGCCGCAGTAGGTATAAAGTCCCTGACAAGGTTGGGATAAGTCGGGAGTCCGTGAGTGGAGTCCGTAGTCTTGGGTTTCCTTATCTTATGCCTTACCTTGAGGTTATGGCGATCGATGATCTCGCAGAAGCGGTCTCTGCCTATCGGATTGTCGCATCCGAACTTCTTATGGTACATGTACCATAGCTTCATGCCTCCGATACCCGGATCCAGTCCCCTTATATCGTGTATGAACTGTAGTGCAAACGCCTCTCTGGCAGACTTTGCCAAAGCGGCATTCTCATCGTATTGGTAATAGGCCTGCTTACTTACACCAAACAGCGCGCAAAGATCCGTCACAGGATATTGAGTGGCGGATTTTGCGTGCAGGTCCGTTACTGTTTGGCGCCAGCTTTTTTTCTTATTGGAATGTTGAATTTCTTCTCTGCTATGTCTATCATCATATCGTAGGCATCTGCTCGTAGCTTCTCCTTCCTTAGCTGGCTCTCCAAACTGGCTATCTTATCTTGCAAAAGCTCATTGTCAGAAACTTCTGATCTACTCTGCGTGATTGGCTTTGGTGTTTCTTCCTTCATAACCGGTGGATATTGATTTCCGTTCTTGGCTATAAAGTTAACAATCCATTTGGCAATGCCAGATCTGGATACGGGAACAAGCCGGGATATCTTTATATAACCCAGGCCTTGATTGAAATACAGATCCATCACTTTGTCATAATAGAGACGGCGCTGTTCATTATAACCCATTCTCTTTTCTTTCATGTTTGACTCTTGTTTTGTGAGTCAACTTTTTTTAGGGAAAGACAATCTGTAGTTTCCTGATTTTGGTTGACTGGCTTTAAGTCTTAGCTTGGGATATATGTTGAATTCAAAATGGTGACCTTTTATAATTCATTCACAAGGCCAATGCAAAATAGAGTAGTGTTGCGAAACAGAATTTTATATGTGCCAAAAATTTTTGGTATACCACAACAGAATGCCACACAATATTTATTCATTTAGTTGATTAGCAGCGTTATATTATTTGATACATCAATAAATCGTGGCACTTATTTTTTCGATACACCCAATGATTTCCTGCGGGGAGTGGGCCATCTGGTCCGGATGCAGGGTAGAGAGGATTTCCTTGTTGTTCATGCCCCAGGTAACGGATATAATGGGGATACCTACTTTTTTACAGGCTTCGATGTCCCGGGTTTCGTCTCCGATGTAAATCACCCGGGCAGGAGAAATGTTCTTTTTGCGGAACATTCGTTTGAAAACATTGTCTTTGCCGAAAATGCTTTTTCCGCTGTATACAAAGTCAAATTCCTGATCCATCCCGTTATTCTTCATAAAGAGGTTTACGTTGGAACGGGAGTTGGATGTTATTATGGCCAGCCGATAGCCTTTGCTTTTTATCTTCTGAACCGCTTCAGGAATACCCTCAAAGGGTTGCATTTGCGGCATGAGCTCATGAATTTCGTTTTTTATCCGAAGCATGATTACTGCCAGCTTCTGTGGAGACATGCCAAATTGTTTAAGCAATTCCTGGGGCCTGCCGGCGGCAATGATCTTTGTTTCTTCCGGTGTCAGAGGCTTGCGATTGTATTCCGGGGCAATCCGGTTGTATATACTGATGGCAAGATCAATGGTATCGGCCAGGGTGCCGTCAAAGTCAAAAAGGATGTATCGGATGGGTTGCACAGTTGTTATTTTGGCAACAAAAATACAATATTATGGCCAGGAGGTGGAACCTACTGCGCCAAAATAATTGAGAAAATTTATAATAATATTAATATCAGATATTTGTGAAAAAAATCTTTTAAAAGGGCGCGGAAGGTTCCACCTGCTGGCCGGTTGCGGGCACCTGCTGGCCGGTTACGGGCACCTGCTGGCCGGTTACGGGCACCTGCTGGCCGGTTTAAAAGGGCGCGGAAGGTTCCACCTGCTGGCCGGTTGCAAAGCTGAGAGTGTAATTCTCAAGGGGGAAGCCATCGGTGCTTTTGAAGGCCAGGCCAAGGAAGACCATTTGGTATTCTTTGGCAGGGGCCAGTTCTACATTCAGGATGACCGAGCGGTTGTCCTCGGCATAACGTATGCCTTTGATCTTGGGAAAATAATCCGAACCTTTTTGGCTATATGTGATGGAATACCCCTTCCCCTCCAGTTCCCGGTCAAAATGCACGGTTATGGTTTTGGTGGCAGGATCCACGTTTTGCGCGTCGTTGGAAAACTCGGCAAAGGAAACAATGTGGGGCCTTTTGACATCAAAGGCTTCTTTGTATAGTTGAATGTTCCGGGCATATTGTTCAAAAGCTTTGGCCATTTGCGGCATGTAGCTTTCAAAAGTTGGGTAGGCGGCTCTCTGTTGTGTGTAGCGGTCAAGTTCTTCTACCAGGTCCTCGATCCAATAAAATCCTCTAGCCAACTGGTTCATGGTTTCGTTAGCAACCTCGGCAGGAGTAAAATCGTGGTCTTTCATGTATTTGATGACTGCCGCACGTACCAGGGATTCCTTGAATACCATATGCCATGCGCCGTAAGCTTGTTGTTGCATTAGCGTCCCTACGATCTCGAATATTTTCTCACCGCTGGTGGCAAATAGTTGCCGGTTATTATCTATCAGGTGGTTGATAAAAGAGTGATTGAACTCGTGAACCAGGGTTGGGAAATACTCTTCGGCCGTATAGATCGGATCGCCGGCCTGGTCTGTTTTCCAGGTGCCCATAATGGCGTAGACCTTTCGCTGTCCGTCTGAAAGCTTGATCTGGGGGCCGTAATTGTTACCTCCGTTCCCAAGGGCGTTTATGATGATAAACTGTTCTTCGGGTGCTTGTCCGTAAAATACCGGGTACCAGGCGGCGTCCAGCTTTTCGTAAACCGGGGCAAAGCGTTCGGATGCCAGTAGGTAAGTTTCCTTTTGTTGGCGGAAGAATTCGGCGCTGTTGGTCTCCCGGTAGAAATCCTTAAGCAAACGAACGAATTCCAATGCATTATCGCGACCCCATCGGGCTTCAGGGATGCTATCTGTAAAAGGCACCAGCGGATCCAGGTTGTCGTCCAGGGATATGGCCATGAACATGGCAGCATCGTAAGCCACCCCGTTGGTCTCACGTATTTTTTTTACAAATTCAATGATCTTGTGATCCTTGTAAGGTTCGTAATGCGTGCGGATCTTATCTACATAAGACGTATACATGTTGTGATTATATTCCGGGGCACCAGCCAGACGGAAAACAATACTGACTAACTCAACCCGTTGATCTACAAAGGGTTTTTCCAAATATGCATTATGGGCAAAAAGTGTGGCCCCCAGCGTAATAGCTACGATTAACAAAGAATAACGTTTCATGAAGTAAAAATACGTCAAATTTTGATTTATTCATTTCACGGAATCCGACAGTTGTAATAAGTGATGCAGTGCTGTAAAAAATCAGTATCAGAATGGACTAAAAAAAATGAATAGTTAACACCGGGTCAATTAATTACATACATTTACAACAAAAAAGCCATGAAAAAGTCTCTGATTTTCGTTTTTTCGGTGTTGATTCTGTTTTCATGCGAAGGAATGTTGTGCCCGTTTGGAAACAGGAAGATCGAGGTTGTCATTCATGACATACCATTTAAAACCGAGGTATATCAAAGAATTCCCTACACGCTGAAAACCTGGGAGTGGGAGAAAGAGGGCCTCAAGCTTCAGCAGATACAGATTCTGGATCACAAGACAAAAAGAATGCTGCAAACGATTGAAGAGGAAGACTTACCACATGTGCATAAAAATCCCATTCCGTTCATTCCCGTATTTACCTCTGACGAAATATCCCATTATTACCTCTCTATCCAGCTGCCCATAGAATTAAGCAATAACATACCAGCCAGGATCTCTCACAGGTTTATACTAGAAGACACCCTGACTAACAGAGAGATAACAGTTGAAGGCGGGATATTTACACCTCGGACCGACAAGACGCCTTTGTCCATTGCTTCGCCGGTTAAAGGAGATAACTGGATTTTCATAAACCAGTCCACAAATGCTTATCACTTTTACGCGATTTTTTTTGTTGACGGAAAGCTTTGGCGGGGAGAGAGATTCGCCTTTGACAACCTTCAGCTGAATGACCTTATGACAGATTATTATGAGGGAGATCCCAAGGAAAACGCATCCTATTTCAATTACAAAGACACCCTGTATGCAGTCGCTGACGGGACAGTACTCAAAGTGGTTGACGGCCGGCCGGAAAACAGGGGAGACGCGCAAGACCTGGTATTTGAAACTTTGGACGAATATGGCGGAAACTATGTAGTACTGGATATCGGCAACGGTCTTTATGCCTTTTATGCCCATTGTGTACCCAACGAATTTCTGGTATCCGAGGGAGATGTCCTGAAAGAGGGAGATCCCATAGGCCTTCTGGGCAATTCGGGAAACTCGACCGCTCCGCACCTACATTTTCAGATCACTGACGGTCCCCACTTATTGTTCTCTATGGGAAAGCCGTTTGTAATAAAAAGCTACACAAAAGTCGGTGACTTTGAGACCGGCCCGATCACCCCTGCCACCTACACAAACGCCATGATGGAGGAGCAATCAATCATTAGTTTTTAGTGCGCCACAGATGGAGTTTGGTGCGCCATTTGGTGCGCCATTATTAAGGCATCTTTCGTGCCCGGGTGGCTTGTTCATAGGCGTAGGCGATTCGCAGCAGGAATGCTTCCCGGTTGGATTTTGCGATAAAGGTGATGCCCGTAGGGCCGGCCTTGGAGTACCCCATGGGGACTGTGATGCAGGGGTATTTTGCCACGGCAGCCTGGCCGGCGGTGAGGTTGTCGATGGACAGGATTGCATCCAGCCGGTGTTCGTCCATGGGCGTGTCAAAAAACCGCCTTCCTTCGCTTTGCAGACGCTCCCTGAGCTCTGCCAATTCCCCGGGAGTGAGGCTGACCTGCGCCATATCTTCAAAAATGGCCTGCCCGTAAGGGATCCTGATCAGCGAGTCTTCCCGGTTGTAATCAATGATGTCCTGTATGCTCCGGGCCAAAACAGTTGACTCGGCAAATTCCTCCAGGTACCGGGGCAGGTCCGCCTTCATATCGGCACTCAGCAGATCACCAAAGCCGGTCAGATCAACCGCCACCGGGTCAAATTCCACCACCGTCCCGCCCAGCGCGACGATCTTTGACTCGGCAAGCCTGTAAAGGGAATCGGCCAGAAACGGTTTGATCATCCCAAAGCGCACGCCCTCCAAAGACGCGGTTTTCAATACTTCGGGGTCCGGAAAGCCGTCAGTCAGCTCGCCGCCTCCCATTGCCGAGAAGAGGATGGCGTTGTCCACCACGCAGCGGGTCATGGGACCGGGGGTGTCCAGGGTGCTCGACAAAGGAATGATGCCGCCGGTGCTCAGCAGACCCACAGTGGGTTTGAGGCCCACCAGCGAGCTTTTCCCGGAAGGGGAGAGGATGGAGCCCGAGGTCTCGGTGCCGATGGCCGCCATGGCAAAATTGGCCGCCATGGCCACGCCGCTGCCCGAGCTGGAGCCTCCGGTGTCGTAGATCCTGCGTCCGTAAGCATTGAGCGTCTGACCGCTCACCGCGCTGAACCCGTTGGGCCCGCCCGTAAAGAGGTAATTGGCCCATTCGCTCAGGTTGGTTTTGCCCAGGATGATACCTCCGCGCTCTTTGATGTTCCGGATGATCTCCGCATCGGGGGCCACGTTGTCTTTAAGCAGATGGGACCCTGCTGAGGTGGGCATCCCGCCCACATTTATATTGTCTTTCACCAGGACCGGCATACCGTAGATGGGATGGTCTTGCTCTGAACGTTTTTTGTCCTTTTGGCGGGCTTTTTCAACCGCCGTGGGATTGATGGCGACGACCGCATTGAGCATCGTGTTCCGGTCGTTCTCGTACAGTGCAATCCTGTATAAAAACCACTGGGTGAGCTCTTTGTATGTGAGTTTGCTCTCGCGGATGTGCCCCTGCACCACCGGAATGCTCTGCTCCAGGATCAGCGGTGTGAGCCTTTGATAATCTTCCGGTGAAAAGTCTTTCAATTGGGCCGAGATGGTTTCCAGCATGTGGTTCTTGTCGCGCACCTGCGACTGGATAAGCCGGAAGCGCATCCTTGCCGAGTCGTGGTCCGCGTTTTCGGCCAGCTCGGCGGTTTCGTCGAACGGAACCCACGGAGCGATTTGCGTCTGCGGCTTTTGCGTGCAGCTGTATGCTGCTATCAGGAGGGTGAGGATCAGGAAGGTTTTTTTCATGAGGCTTAGGTTTTGGTTGTGGCAGCTAAAACACTGCCTTTCAAATATAAATATAAATCGGATTTTTTTTGGCATCGTGCCGATATCTCGTATTAAAAAAATATATATCTTTAAATACTCAATGATAGAGCCTTAACTCATTTAATCAATTATTTTTTTTTTCTTTTTAATCTATGAACCTATGAAGACCTTAATTAGATCTTTGGCAATGTTTGTGATCCTGCTTGGGATCAGTGGATGTGAAGGTTTGAGGAACGATGCTTATATTGAAATCAAATTAATGAACAATTCTATGGACCCTGTTCATTTATGGGTTGATAATACGGAAAGTATTGATCCGTCGAACAGAGTCAATCCCGGATTAAATCGTACAGTGACCGTTAAGCCTCTTGAGAATCCTGCAACAATTATCGTCTTTGCCGGAAGAAACGGAGAAACATTGACATCTACCACTTTTAAAGCAAACATGGGAGCGAAAGTGAAGGTCATCTTTGACGGATACTCACTAAGCGAATTTTGAAGCAAACATGGGAGCGAAAGTGAAGGTCATCTTTGACGGATACTCACTAAGCGTATTTTGTAGCAAACAGGTATGAGAGGGTGAAGTGAGCCATGAACCGTACCCACCAGGGGCGGTTTTGTGGGGTTTTTGCCCCTGGTCAGGCCTGAAACGTACCCACCAAGGCCTACCCATCCCGGATGGAAGGACAGATTGGCTATACCGAAGGCAAATATGCTTTAAATTAGGAATGGTGCAGGAGGTTTAATGGAACACAAACTTCCACCTCACAAAAAAGATTAAATTTGCTTGTCATGAAAAGCCTGCTTTTTCCCCTGATAGCGATCCTGACAACAAATTTGTTATTTGCTCAGGCAGGTAATTGCTTAATGGCTATTAACAAAGGGGGGGGACAGGCGGGTATTTTTCATGAATGGTGTCGGTTTTCAGAAGAAAACGGCTGTTATCATCTTGTCAAATGTTTTAACATTAGTGACACTATTGATGGTCTGTTCTTGAAATTTATCAATGAGACCGGGGAATATTTGCAGTTTAGATCAATGATTTAGTTATGAAAATATTACACATCGGAGGCACAGGTTTTTTAGGTTCGCACATCGTCAGAAAGTTGATCCAAAGAAACCATGACCTGACCCTGATTACAAGAGATCCTGATCGTGAAATGCCTTTTGATAAAACAAAAGTCAAGTTCATAAAAGGAGATGTTTTGCAGTTGGACAAGCTAGAAATTTGCGGAAAATTCGATGTCCTGGTTTATACTGCAATGGTCCCGTTTAAGCCGGGTCGCATTTCAAACAAAAAATTCAAGGAACTCGAAATCATTACCAGGCAATATTTACAAAACACCATTGACCTTGCCCGAAAACTCTCGTGTCCATTGATACTGACATCTGGAGCAAGTTTTGAAACAAAAGGAAACGAAGTGGCAGATGAGACCTGGCCCATAGCAAGAAAAGGAATGGCGGCACTGGGAACGTGTTACGATGAAATGATCCGGGAAATTAAGAACCGGAATTCGATTCCTCTCATAGAGATGTTGCCTGCCCAAATCTACGGAAACGGGGGGTTGTTCAACAAAATGATATCCATGGCAAAAAGAGGGAAGGTTGTAATACTTGGGCGTGGTGATAATTACCTGCCACGGATACATGTTGAAGATTGTGCAGATGCCTATGTCTTAGCCATTGAAAAATTACCATTCGGTAAAAGGTTCATAATATGCGATGATGAAAGTGTCTGCGTAAAAGACTTCATGTTACATTTAGCTAAGATATTTGATGTCCCGAATATCGTGAAGATTCCCAAATTCATTCTTAGTCTTGTCATCGGGAAACATGTATTCTCCACACTTACCATGAATACACAGGTTTCCAATGCATTGATCAGGAAAGAATTGGGCTGGGAACCACACTATCCGACCTACAGAGAAGGGCTGAGATCATTAATAGAATAAAAGACAGCATGACCCAACAAACCGACATAGCAAAACAATTAAAAAACACGTTTGATTCCCAAATAAATGTTGATATAAAATTATGGGAGGCTTTTGCGGCCAAACTGCAATTGAGACCATTCAAAAAAAACGAGGTCATAAAGGACACCGGTCAAACAGAACATTATATTAATTTTATTTCTACGGGTTCTGTCGGCAATTTCATTGCAGGCAAAGGGAGTGAAACATGCATCAGCCTTGCTGTTGCCAACAATTTCAGCTCCGACTATTATTCGTTTTTAAACCAAAAGCCGAGCATAATATATTCCATGGCATTGGAAACTTCCAACTTGTATTCCCTGACACATAAAGACCTTGCCGAGTTGTACTCACGATCCGCCATGGGAGTCTGGATTGGCAAAGCCATTGCCGAACAATTGTTTATGCAGCGGCAACAGGTTCAGATTGACCTGTTGACTTTGACGGCAGAAGAAAGGTACCTGAAATTGCTATCGGAAAAGCCCGAGATTTTTCAAAGGGTCTCATTGAAGCACATTGCATCCTACATAGGAGTCACTGCAGAAAGCCTGAGCCGATTGAGAAAAAACATCTCGTGATAGCATTTCTTACCATAGGTTAATCTTTTTACCGGATGGTTTTATCATTTTTGCACAGACATTTAGATTAAAGGCACATGAAATCATCTGAGGGATCAACTAAAAAAAGAATTTTTGCGATCATTCTGTTTTATACCATTGCTGTTCTGATCCGTTATCTGACCAATAAAACGGGATTCCTGGATCACATAGAGAATGCGTTCCTGAAAATTTGCTTGCAAGGTGTCGGACCTGCACTAGGAGCATTGGTCGCGTTTAAGGCATTTGGTCTGAAACTAACCTACAGTTTTGCGGGAAAGCTGAAACCCTTGCTTATAAGCGCTTTTGTTTTTGTGGTTATTCCCGTTGCCGGTTTTGCCATAATCGGGATTCAGGAAAGTGAACAGGTAGTGGTCAGGAGCAATGTGTTTCTGGCAGGCGCAAAACTGTCCCTCTACTTTCTGATTTATGCAATGTTGGAAGAAATCGGATGGCGGGCCTTTTTGCAGGAACAACTCGGCTTTCTAAACAAATACCTCAAATATGCGGTCATCGGAACGCTATGGTTCATCTGGCATTTGAATTTTGGATTGACAGTTTCAAATCTGATCTTCCTTTTAGTGTTGATCCTGGCCAGTTGGGGGATCGGCACAGTAGGGGACAAAACGAAGTCCGTCCTTGCCGTAGGCGCCTTCCATGCGTTGTACAATCTTTTCACTGCAGATCATTTTGATCCAAAAGGCAAGATTGTTGTGTTAACAGTATGTGCGGTGATCTGGATTGTATATGTTGTGTTTTACGATATAATCGCAAAGCGGGTGTTGAAAGGGGATCACCTGCATCTCGATCAGCGAGAACAATGACGGCCTCTCTATGACCTCACGGCACCTTGAAAGTGGAACACGGGATTTTACATGCGATTGTTCCAGAAACAGTTACGCAAATAACAACTTTCTTTTAAACTAATAATTTTGCGAATGAGACTTGAAACCGAACGATTAATTCTTAGAACGACAGACAGTAACGACAAGACCATAATATTTGCATACCGTTCCGATAAGGAAACCAATAAGTATCAAGGTTGGATCCCCGAAACAATCGAAGACGTTGAAACCTTTATCGGCAAGATTGCAAAACTCATTAATGTACCTGGATCTTGGTTTCAGTTTTCAATAATTGAGAAAGAAAGTCAAGAAATTGTAGGCGATTTAGGTCTTCACTTTTATGATAGGGAAAACAAACAGGTTGAGATTGGATGTACCTTAAACAAGAAGTATCAGAAAAAAGGATATGCAACAGAATCGTTAAGAACAGTTATAACCTATTTATTTACTGGGCTCAATAAACATCGGATTTTTGCATCCATAGACCCAAACAATGAAAATTCCATCCGGCTTTTTGAAAGAATCGGTTTTAGAAAAGAAGCTCACTTTGTAGAAAGTTTATTCATAAATGGAAAATGGGAAGATGACTTGATATATTCTTTGATTGAAAAGGATTGGGAAAAGATTGGAAAAGATCGTGAAAAGATACCTTTGACGCATAAATAGAAGCAGGTGAGAATTGATAGAATTATAAATAATAAGAAACGGATCCTAGACTTATTGTTATTGGCAGACGAGCAGGAAAACATGATCGACAAATATTTGCCGCATGGGGACTTGTTTGCCTTATATGACAGGGAGCTGAGAAGTGATGATGAGTTGAGAAGTGATGATGAACTGAAACAGGATGATGGTCTGAGAAGTGTTTGCGTGGTAGTGCCTGTAGATAATCAAACCTGCGAGTTGAAGAACATTGCCACATACCCTCAATACCAAGGCAAAGGGTACGGCCGTGCATTGATCAGTTACATTTCTGATTTCTACAAAAACGACGACAAATCGATGCTTGTCGGCACCGGCGAAACACCTGCCATCCTTTCGTTTTATGAAAGTTGCGGATTTGTAAAAAATACGACCATCCCATGTTCGAGGGCGACATACAATTGATTGATATGATCTATCTAAAAAAAGACATGACAGTTTTGCGCATCAACTTTGTGTAACGATTGGTTTTCAGTGTTCTATTCGAATCGTAAGCCGGGTTTCCTGGGCACAAGATTTCCCTTATGCTATCTGCGCCGGTGCCCACTTCATCTGACCGTCAGGTATCTTTTTCCAGATCATCAATTAAACCTTCCATCAACATTTCCATGTCTTCATCCGGTTCAGCAACTCGGAACCGCGTAGTATGTTCAGAGACCACACAGAAATTCTTTTTCAGGTCCGATTTCCGGGATGAGGCCTTGTGACTGAATCCAAGGGTATCGGCATCGGCAAAACTATCCAGATCGGCTCCCAGGTAGATGAACTGCCATTTTTTGCTACGCTCAAGTTCCCGGATCATCTCTTGTACTTTCCGGGCATCGTATTCGTAAGAAGCGTTTTCCTGCCCATCGGTAATGACGACCATCATCACCATAGACGCCTGGTGTTCCGGTTCTGTAAAAAGCGTCCGGTTCTGAATATCCCGGATGGCGTTTCCAATGGTGTCATACAAGGCGGTGAGTCCGCCGGGAGAGTAATCTTCGCTTGTCAACGGGCGGATTTCATCTATGGGGAGATCACTCACGACCCGGCTCCATTGGCTGTTGAATTTGTACAGGGATACGGTGATCTTTCCGTATTCCTCTTTTTTCTGTTGCTCAATAAAACGATTGAAACCGCCCACGACATCTTTTTCCGTACCCGCCATGGATCCGCTTTCATCAATGACAAAAATGATTTTCAGATAATTCTCTTTCATAGTAGTAACCTTTAAAATTGTTCGTGTCACAAAATTAGGGTTACAAAGTATGCTCAGAGAAGTTTCACAAGCCTTGCGGAGGGGATCACCAGTCGGGAAATCACTATTCCTGTATCACCAGCTCCCTGTTCAGAAGAATCCTTTTGGGTTCGCCCCTGATACCGGTTACATAATAGTTCTTTGCAAGATCATCCGAAAACACCCTCAGGAACGCGGCCCTGATCATGGAGCATTTCTCATTTACCGAGTTGTCGTAAGGATCGGTCATTCTGTGGATGCTTTCCACAGCTTCATCCGGATTTTCCCGCAGGGAAAGCTGCTTGTAAATGTTCATGAGTTCCGCCCGGTAAACAGGCAGTTCTTTGAACAGGATTCCTTCCGGGTGATTCAAAAACAACAGGTACAAAGCCTTTGGCAACGGACTCATTTTCACTTCTTTCATGCCATAGTCCATCAGATAGATCCTATGATCCCCGGTAATTTTCAGCCGGCTGAATTTCCTGTTCTTTTCCGCAATTTCTTCCAGATATTCAATCAGTTTGCGCAAATACCCGGCCTCGGCAATTTTTTCAATGCTTTTCCTGAGGTCTTTAGGCAACCTGAACGCATCTTTCTCAAAATTTGAATCGGCTTTATTGTCGCCGGCAACACCATCAACTGAGAAAGGTTCATCAACACCCTCTATCCTTATTGTTTGTTCCTCTATCAGATACGACAACTCGGCTTTTCGCGACAGAATGCTTTCTAAAATGGCATCCACCTGTTTTGACAGCTGCTCTTTGGCGATTCCTTCCGGAGAAGTACGCAGCTCAAAAGGATGCACTTCGTTCAACTCGGCAGATATATATACCAAAACAGGATTTTTGGCAGTGCGGGCAAGGTTTTTTTGCAAAAAATCAGTTCCCAGGTAAGGATGGTGGTAATCCATGATCCGGGCAAAATGTTCGTCAATCAGCAGGTCGGGCAGGCAGAAAAAAGGGATCCCGGCTTTCTGAAACCGATCTGAAATAAGCTGGTATTCAGCAGCTGCCAGCTTGTTGGCGGGATTATCGTTGGCGGGCGAAATGTAAATGAGGGCCTCCGGTTGGTTTTGGTGCATCGCAATAGTCGTAAATGTTTAATTAAAGATAGGAATTTTTGTCCATTTGGGGAATCATTTTTTGCCGAGTTGGGGGCCTGGCAGGGGACGTTGTTGCTGGCGCTTTTCCGCCTGATCGACCCCGGAACATACCCACCAGGGGCAGATTTGCCGAGTTTTTGCCCCTGGTCAACCCCGGAACGTGCCCACCAGGGGCAGATTTGCAGGATTTTTGCCCCTGGTCAACCCCGGAACGTGCCCACCAGGGGCAGATATGCGGGATTTTTGCCCCTGGTGCTTCTGACTGTTCCATTGCCAATTTCGTAAATTACACTGGATGAGGCATTTGTAAAATTGTATATTTTTTGAACATTATGACCAGGGGCAGATAAGCGGGATTTTTGCCCCTGGTCAGGCGTAAAGTATATACACCAAGTACACTTTTTCGGTATTTTCGTACCTGGTGGGCCCTGAAACATGCCCACCAGGCACACTTTAGGCCCTTTTTCGTACCTGGTGCTTCTGGCTGAGCAAATGAAAATTTTCTAAAATGCTATGAATGTGGCGTTTAATGAATTTAGCAATTTTTGAAAATCATGACCAGGCACACTTTAGGCCATTTTTCGTACCTGGTCACCCCTAAAACACCCCCACCAGGTACACTTTAGAGGGTTTTTCGTACCTGGTCAATTAAGAAGTCTCCCCTTCCGGGGCAGATAGCATGGGAAATGGGGGAGTGCACCGAGATTTCCCTTTTGCTACCTGCTACCTGCCCGGCGGAATCCCAAACCGACCGATATGCTAATATTTATGAGCATTCCGGTTGTTTTTTTGTGTATTTTATAAAGTTCTGATATTTTTGTCACAATTTATTGCTTCTATTAGCCTGATTTGAAGAACTAATGGGAAGACCAATTTAAGCCAGTCCTCCTTCTTGGTTTTCAGAATACCTTTAAAACGATATTATTGCTTATGTTTTCATCAAAAGAATCTTTTGAGGTTATTGTCAGAGAAACAGATCAAGGCAATTACCTGCCACCCGAAATTATTGTTTTAGAAATCACCCCGGAGAAAGGCTTTACTGCTTCTTCAAGTTCAACTGGTTGGGGATCAATATCCTGGAGAAATTAATTCTAATGAAAATTTTGATCAAAACATTATCTGCTGTTCTGCTTGTCCCAACCATCAATGCGTGTACTTTACAGGAAACCCCGGATTCAACAAACCCGGGAGACATTACTATAACAGCTCAAACAGTACAGGAACATGCTGCAACAAGTGTTCCTGAAACCAAAACCACTTTGTCCGGAGAAGAAGGTCTTGAAACCCACTGGGTAGAAGACAGCGACCAAATCGGGATTTATTCACCCCAGGCAAAAGCCACAAGCGATGGCACTCCGGTAGCAAATCCCGCCAAAAACCTTGCCTTTACGGCCCGGACCTCGGCAAAAAACTCGGGTTTTAGCGGAACCATGTTTTGGGGAAGTGAAGATGCTCACCATTTTTACGCATACTACCCCTATAACTCGGCATATGAAGGAGATCAAACCACTGTTCCCATTTCCCTTCCCCCGGCACAGACCCAGTCTGCAGCCGGGAACACGGATCATATCGGAGCACTGGATTATATGGTGGCAACGCCTCTTACAGTAACCCCTCCGGGAGCGGTGAACTTCACTTTCAACCACGTGTTTGCCATGATCGAATTCCAGATCACAGGCAGCGGGAACTTGACACAGATCAATCTAGTTGGGGCAGATCCCCTGGCTTGTTCAGGGACCATTGATCTGTCTCAGACCCCGTCAACAAATACATATGCAATTACTACGGCAAGCACGTCCAATGATATTTCCCTTACTTTAAATGAATCCGTTACACTTTCAGAAACTGCGGCAAGCATTTATATGATGGTGTTGCCGGGTCTTCAAACACAATCCATGCAAATAGCTATTAAAACGGACGGGACCTGGAAAGTCATGGACAAGGATGCTTTAATGGTAGAAGAACCTTTTACGCGTGGTCATGCAGACAGAGGCTTTTTACGCGGTCAGAAATACGTGGTTTCCCTGGATTCTGAAAGTGAGGGATGGAGTCCTGCCTTTGAGGATATCAGGGATGGCAATATATACCAATATGTTACGATCGGTGACCAGGTCTGGATGGCCGGGAACCTGGCGTACCTGCCCGGTGTAGTAGGTCCTGCAACAGGTTCCGAAGATACAGGTCTTGGAGCAAGTGCTTTCTATTATGTTTATGGTTACGACGGCACAAGTGTAGCTGCCGCAAAAGCCACTTCCAATTATGCTGCCTACGGTGCACTTTACAACTGGACTGCGGCACTATCGGCCTGTCCCGATGGTTGGCACCTGCCCAGTGATGCAGAATGGACGCAATTAGAAACTTATTTGGCCAATAACGGGTACAATTACGATGGTTCAACAGGTCCTGTAAGCGGAAGTGGTGTGCGCGATAAAATTGCCAAATCACTAGCCAGTGAAATCGGCTGGTCCACCTCAGACGTAGAAGGCTCTCCAGGCAATACCGAAGACTATGTTGAATATATAAACAAATCAGGTTTTACGGCGCTTCCGGGGGGCATGCGTTACAGCGATGGTCTCTTCTACAACATTGGTAACGATGGTTTCTGGTGGAGTACTACGGAAAGTAGTTCAAATATCGTCTGGTACCGGCTTCTGAGATACAATTACAGCAACGTAAGCAGGTACCAAAACGAAAAGGCTAACGGGTTATCTGTGCGTTGTCTCAGGGATTAGTTTATTTGGCTATAAAAGCCGAGGCCTTTTGCCGAGTTGGAGGCATTGTCGCTCCGGGGCTCTCGTCCAGCTCCGGGGGATGGTTTTGCGGCATCTTGCACCTGGGCAGGTGTGTCAGGTGTGCACCAGGGGCACTTTTGCGGGATTTTTGCCCCTGGTGCCTCTATCTGAACAAATGAATATTTTGTAAAGCACTATGTGTAAAGCGTTTGTCAAAATCTACATATTTTGAAAATGTTGACCAGGGGCACTTTTACGGGGATTTTGCCCCTGGTCAGCCCTAAAACATGCCCACCAGGGGCACTTTTACGGTTTTTTTGCCCCTGGTCAGATTAATACTTGTTAAGGTGATCATTGGAAATTGGTTCACAAGGTATGCCTTCGGAGCAGATAGCAACGGGAAATTTTTATAATACGCCGAGATTTCCCTTATGCTGTCTGCCCCGGAGGCTTATTTATTGTTTACTATTTGGGGTGAATGTATTTCTGAAGGTTTTTTACGTATTCTTCAAACGCATTTCTGCCTTTTTCCGTTAAGGAAACCGTTGTGTTCGGGTAGTTGTTTTTAAATGTCTTTTTTACAGTGATATAGCCTGCTTCCTGCAGTTTGTTAATCTGGATGCTTACATTGCCGGCAGCAGCTTTGGTAGTGTCTTTAATGAAGCTGAAACTGGTTTCTTCAACTGTCATTAATATGGATACTATTGATAAACGAAGCTGTGAATGCAATATTGGGTCTAAATCGCTAAACATTTCCCCTTTTTTTAGCAATATTCAGTAAAATTCCAGGTATGATTAATCCGATCATTGCCCCAAACATCAAACTGAAGCCATGATATGCAGGATTAACCAGGAAAGTGCCAATCGCCAGTAAATTCAACACTATTCCTCCAATTATGAGCGGTTTAAATTTGATTGATAATCCAATCACGATTGTAGTAATGGCAAGTAAAATCAAAATGACAGGGGCCAGGGCATCACCAAGATGATCGCCAAAAATGGCGGCTAATACAAATACATTCAATCCAAAAAGCCAACCCATGGCTCCTATTATTGTTCCTAAAACTGTTTTGGGAATATTATTCTTTTTAATTTTTCGCCAGGAATAAAAGAATGTATAGATTGCCCCCGGCAGGAATAAAATACATGTCCAGGCAATATCAAATTTCTTGTGTAATCCAAACAGTTCCAGAATATACTGACTAAAAATTACAGTAAAGATCAGGCTGCCCCATAAAATAATTATATGGCCGTTTTCCTGGATTTTTTTCCTGGTCTCTTCAATTGTCTTGGAAATTATCAAGAGACTTTCTTCGGGCGTGAAATTTTTTTCATCCATGTTATTTCGTGTTAATGATTATAATATAACACAAATATAAAGTAGTTAATTATATTAACCAAATAAAATTATAATTATTTTTAATTTTCCAGGTTAAGTTATTTAAATACAGTTTGGTAGAGAAGGTCCCGAAAAAGATAATTTCTGCAAATAGAGGGGGTAATGGCCGAGATAACCCTTGAGCCATCTGCCCCGGAAGGGTTTTTCGTGCTTCCATCCAAGTTTTGGGTGGTTTTTGTGGATGAGCTTGCGTATTTCGTCTGCTTGGGCCGGAAACGTGGCCACCAGGTATGTTTTTGAGGTGTTTTCGCGCCTGGTCAGGCCTGAAACATGCCCACCAGGGGCACTTTTGCGGGATTTTTGCCCCTGGTGCTTCTGGCTGATCAAAGGCCGATTTTGTAAAATGCTTATTGTGAGGCGTTTGTTAAAATATACATATTTTGAAAATGATGACCAGGGGTAGTTATAAGGGGTTTTTGCCCCTGGTCAGCCCTGAAACATGCCCACCAAGCGCACTTTTGCCGTGTTTTCGTACTTGGTCATCCCAAAAACACGCCCACCAGGCGCACTTTAGGAGGTTTTTTGTACCTGGTGCTTCTGGCTGATCAAAGGCTGATTTTGTAAAATGCTTATTGTGAGGTGTTTGGAAAAATTCATCTTTCTGGAAAAAGTGACCAGGTACGTTTGTGCCGTGTTTTCGTGCCTGGTCAGGCCTGAAACATGCCCACCAGTTACGTTTTTGGAGTGTTTTCGCGCCTGTTCAGCCCAATTATGAAGCAACACTCCGGGGCAGATAGCTCGGGAAATGGGGGAGTGCGCCGAGATTTCCCATTTACTGTCTGATCTGAAGGCATTTGTAATTACAAGAAATCTTTGATTTTATTTGTTTATATGCTAATTTTACGTGATTCAATCCCTTTTCTTTTACATTAATTTATGAAAAAACCTAATATTGCTGACACAATCATTGCCCTGGAGACAGCTGCTCTGGAAGCATGGCACAATGGAAATCCCACGCCCTATCTGGACCTTTATTCCAAGGATTTCACTTATTTCGATCCTGTACAGGAAATAAGACTTGACGGGTGGAATAAAATCAAAGAGTTGTATGAAAGTATGCGGGGCAAGGTAAAAATGGATACGTTTGAAATTTTAAATCCTGTAGTACAACATACCTCTGAAATGGCAGTCCTTACCTATAATTTACAATCGTATTCAGGTACAACGCTCTGGAAGGAGAATTGCACGGAAGTTTACAGGCAGGATGAAAATCATGAATGGAAAATAATCCACAGCCATTGGTCCCTGACTAAACCTTAATGATTGCCAATATTATGACAGATCAAGACATATATAACGGTAAATCGAAAGGGCAATTTATTTCTCCGTTCAGCTTTACCATAGATCCCATGCGACAGTTGATCTTGATTCCTTTTGAAAAGAATCCCGATACCTTGTACAATCAATTTGAAGTGCAACAATCCTTGTTGTCTGAAGAATCCTGTAAGATCGCTGTAATAGCCTATAAAATAAATGGTACTGCAGACGTTTATTATCAAAAAGGGTACCCGTTGGCTTCGCAAAGTTCAATACTGAATGATCCTGATTTTTTTGAAACCCAATTCAATGCGGCTTCTTTTGATTACAGTCCGGAAGATCTTGATTTGTTCATTTCCTTCAAAGATGTGGATATTCCGGTCGATAGTCGGCCACCGATTCCGGTGATACTCGGCCACCTTGTTAGAGATTTCGTGCGAAGATACAATTAATATTTTTTTCTCATACTGTCACCTTTCAACTCAAAGCGAATGG